>WLWG01000007.1_pt1 | contig 262683 bp, 346 predicted proteins | sample 6712871 | NCBI WGS metagenome assembly WLWG01 (sample SAMN12718693, study PRJNA515312) | sponge metagenome | isolation source: marine sponge | host: Mycale hentscheli | place: New Zealand: South Island, Marlborough, Capsize Point | collected 2003-05-01 | reverse complement strand
AGATACAAGATGGTACAACCGCTGGGTCAACATTAATATACGCAATGTTAGTTCAAGAAGCGGGAAATAGTCAAACTGCGGTTGTTACACAAAGTCACACATATACTGAACCCTTAGAGTTTGATACAGGGGTTTATATTGACGAAATAAGTGGTACTATTACACTAACTGGTGTATTACATGGTTACGAAGAATAAAAGAATAAAAAAATAAATTAGATATGAGGTACGCATTAATAAAAGACACTATGAAAATTGTTTCAATGAAAGAAGTTGAAATAGATAAAATTAATTTTACTGTTACCATCACTAGTATGAAAGACGAGGTATACGTTGAACAGTATTTGGACTCAAATGAAGTACTTGCTAGGTTACTAACTTTAAATGGTGGTTTTAATAGTTATAACATAAAAAAATGGTGGTATTCTTAATTATAAATGGCAAAAAAAATAAAAACATTTAAATTTAATGGGATGTCAATACAAAATGGTATTGGGATACCAGACCATGTGTCTTCAAATGGGGATGAATTTACTGACACATCCACTAACAAAACATACATAAATAAAAATGGTAAAAACATTTGGGAATTAAAGGTTGTCACTGGAAATACAAATACAATAACAATAACTGGGGGGACAATTAATGATGAAAAAAACACATTAATTTTAGAAAAAAATGATGGTAATGATTTAACAATAACTGGTGATACATTATATTTTGAAACTAAAATGTATTTTAATGTTGAACAAACTGGTATAGGTGTTGAATTTTCAGATTCAAACGGCCACATAAAAAAAGTTTTTAATATAAATACCATTGAAGCCATTCAAAACAATAATGGAATTAGAATACAATTAAACGGTGGTCTTAAAATAATAATTAACCAATTAAATTTATCAAGTGTATACATAAATGGAGGGTTAGTAACTCAAGTTTTAGCAACCGCTTTAAATGAATTAAACGCACTTTTTCAAAATACTGGTAACATAGGTGGAAATGCACCAACTATCACTAGCCCAACAACAATATATTTAACACTTGGCAATTCAATTAATTATACTCTAACAGGAACAAATGCAGTTGCGTATAGTTGGGATAATTTACCTACTGGTATTGTAACACTGGAAGGTAACACAAAAACAATAATAGGTGGTAGTACACTATTAGCTGGAACATATACATTTAATGGTATAATCACAAATTATTATGGTGAAGTGAATACAACAATAACTTTAATAGTTTCACCAGCATTTGTTAACACATATAGTGTAAATGGTCAATGGCAAGTGCATTATACAAATTCAGTGTCTGGCCAAGAAAATAATACACCACTATATAGACCAACAATGACAGGTACTGCATCAGATGCATGGAGTATGATGTGTTGGTTTAAATGGAGGGTATCAAATACAAACGCACAAACTTTATTTCATTTTGGTCACCCAGCTAGTACTACTGATGGGAAAGTTTACGCACAACTTAATATTGTGGGTGGAAATATACAAATTATTTTTTATTATGGGACCGATACTGATTATTTACAACAAGTAGCAACAACATCAATACAATACTCAAATTGGCATTGTATTTTAGTAACATACACAGGTGGTAATACAGGAAATAACTCATCAAGTGTTTCTGCGTACCATAATCAATTTAAAATATTTTTAGATGGTACACAAGTTTCTACCACTAATACTAATGGTAATAATGGATATACTGGGTCTATTAATGGAACATCTAATAGTAGTTCCCCGTTAAGATTATTAAGGAAAGGATATTTTAATACTTTTGCACCTTATCTATATGTAGATGAAATGGCGTTTTGGGATAGTGACATTAGTGCAGATGCAACAATACTATATAATGGAGGTACACCGTTAAATTTAACAACATTATACACACCATTATATAAAGATTACTATAGATTTGGTGATGGACCATTAGATATATCATCATTTCCAACAATGTCAAATCTTGGGACAGGACCCAACTTAACTATGGTAAGTGGTACCGTAGCAAAATATATCACAGATGTCCCTTAAAATAAATAAAAACTTTAACTATGATAAACTATGGAAACTTAGAAATTTTACGTTACAGAATATGTAAATATGGTATATATCATGTTTACTTGAATGATGAAGAAGATAACCTACTTAGACTTTTTATATCACCTATGGAATTTACTAAATGGTATGATAAAAAAGGTAAAACAAAATTAGAACACGAACCCTACAAAAATGTATTGATTTTGTTGAAAGAATATCAAAAGGAAATGGGTAAAAAGATTTGGTATGAAGATATATATGATTTATATTAACCCAACACATAATAAATATAAAACAATATAATTGGAAGCTACAAGGAAAATACTTAACTTATCTGGTGCTGGTACAAAGATATCTGGGCTTGCTGGTGCCTGTGATTATATATTTAATGTTTGTGGATATAGACCAACAGATATCTCTGGAATAAGTTCTGGTGGTATATTAGGTATACCAATAGCCTTGCGTAAATGGGACATAATTAGAGAATTTACACAAATATTCACCATTGACGATATATTTGATAGTAATCCCATAAATAAAAAAAATAAAGTTACGTTTTTTGCTAAATGTAGGGCAATGCTTGGCAAGCCATCTTTAGGTACACAAAATAATCTACCATTAACCATTAAAAAAGTTGTCACCGAAGAAGATTTTAATCGGTATCAACAAGGTGACTTCCCAAATGTTTGGTTAGGTTCAGTTGATTTTAAAACTGGTAGTAGATTTATTATTAATATTAAAGAAAAAAAATATACCTATAATGATTATATATTATTAATAAATGCCTCTGCGAGTATACCATTGGCTGTTGAAGGGGTACATTTTAATAATATGATTTTGTATGATGGTGGTGTTAGAAACCATATATTATCACCTTGGGTATTAGAAAATATACCAAATATATCTGAAATAATTTCTGTTTTCGCAAGACCCCAAAATTATGAACACATTTTAGATAATAATTGGGTAGATAGTAATATGATTAGTGTCTTTATGAGACTTACCGATATAGATTCAATAGAAATTAGTAAAAAAGATGAAATAGAAGAAAAATATTTAATAGAATTAATTAGCAACAGGAAAAAACAAACAATCAAAAATAAACAAATATTTATACCTTATATAATAAAAGATTTGTATGACACTAACCCAACAAAACTTAGAAAATTATATAATTTTGGGTTTAAATCTGCCGCTAATTCGTTGGAAGATTGGTGATTATTCACCATAAATATCTTTCGGCTTAACACATACATCTTTAATAATCTTTTCAACAAATGCAAACATCTTAAGACCGTTTTTTTCACAATAGTCTTTTAGTATTTTATGGGTCTTAGGTGTTATTTTTAAGTTTTTAGTCCTTTTCATAGATGTTTTATTAATAAGTATGATAAAAGTAAGAAAAAAGTCATACTATTTATGATATTAAAATATCATAAAAAATTCTTTTGGTTTTTTTAAACATATTTATTATTGAATGAATTTAAAACATATTAAAATAATAAACAATTTAAAAAAATAAACAATGGCAGATAAAGTATTTGTGAGCCCAGGGGTATACACCTCAGAAAGAGACCTAACATTTGTGACGAGACAAGTCGGTGTTACAACACTTGGGTTAGTGGGTGAAACGACACAGGGTCCAGCTTTCCAACCAATTTTCGTTGGTAATTATGATGAGTTTATATCATTTTTCGGAGGGCTTAATGCGACAAAAATAAAAGATAATGGTGCACCAAAATATGAATTACCGTATATCGCAAAATCTTATCTTTCTCAATCAAACCAATTATTTGTAACTAGAATTCTTGGATTTTCTGGTTATGATGCTGGATTGTCTTGGGGTATAACACTTGATGCAGCACTTGATGTTACAACTACAGGAACAACAGGTGGTGGACTTACTGGTGCATTACTAACATATACAGCAACAACTGCTGGAACTGTTACAAATGTTGTATCTTCAGATGCATTGATACAATCATTATGGGATGGTAGTCTTTTAAATAACCAATTAGCATTTTTGGGCGTTTCTGATACTGGAACATCTAAATCATATGGTGCTGTATTCCAAAAAGTAGGTGACACATTTAGTGGTGCTTCATTTGATATAGAAATAACAGAGTCAAATTTTCCAGGTGTTGGTGCGACAATAACTGGTGTAACAACTGGTGCGACAATACACTACTCTGGTGTTGGATATTCAGATGTTGAAAATAAAATAGTAGCCTTACTTAGAAGTAGAGGTAAATATGATTCAGATGAAATACTTAATTTTGAAGTAACTGGTTCAACAGATATTGGGTTTGACCCAGCAATAACCGAAGCAGAAACCGCACCAAAGGGTAATTTTGGTGTAACTGGCACATCCACAGTTTCGGGTGCATTTAGTTATTCATTATCATTTGATAATACAAAGAAAAACTATTTAACAAGAGTTCTTGGTAGAGGAGCGCAAGATGGTAAAACAGCATTATTTGTTGAAGAACTATTTGATGGAATGTTTAGTGACCTTGTTGATGCAAATAAGGTTAGAGGTATTAATATTGATTCGTTAATTGATTATGATGATGATTTTGAGGAGTATAAACAAGAGTATCAACCAGCAGTAACCCCTTGGGTTGTTTCTGAACTTAGAGGTACAAATCTTCTTAGACTATTTAGACTTTGGACAATATCTGATGGTAATGCCGCTAATAGTCAATTTAAGATTTCTATTAAAAATGTAAGACTAGATTTAAAAGAGTTTGATATTGAAATAAGAAGTTATGCTGATACAGATGCTAAACCAGTTGTTTTGGAAAGATTTACAAGGTGTAGCATGGACCCAACATCAAATAATTATATAGCTAAAAGGGTTGGTACACTTGATGGTAATTTTGCATCAAGGTCTAATTTTATACTTGTTGAAATGGAAGAAGAATCTGATACTTCAGATGCTTTCCCAGCTGGATTCTTAGGATTTCCTATAAGAGACTACCAAACAAACGGTAAAACAACAGTATTGTCACCAAGTATTGAATATAAACAAACTTATGGTGCGTTTGAAAATAAAAGAAAATTCTATTTAGGTCTTTCTGAAACAAAAGGTATTGACCAGGATTTCTTTGACTATAAAGGACAACCAGATGGTGATTTAACAATGTGGACAGGACTTACAAAAGGTTTCCATATGGATATTGCGGCTACTGGTGCAACAATTGACAATGTTGAAATTGTTATTGATGCGAGTGGTAATACATATAGCCCAGTTTATCTTTTTGACACTGGTAATGCTCAATTCAGAACAGAAGATGGTGTTGAAGGTACTGACTATGAAAAAGTATTTGCAAGGAAATTCACATTTGCACCATATGGTGGATATGATGGATGGGATATATATAGAACTAGAAGAACCAATACAGACCCATATACAATTAATGGTACCAGAGGTGTTAAGGGTGGACCAACATCTGGTGGTGGTTCGGGTGCCTTTGCTAGTAGAGCATTAACTAATGGTGATAATGGTATAACTTCTGACTATTATGCTTACTTGGAAGCTATTTGGACGTTCCAAAATCCAGAAGCTGTAAATGTTAATGTTTTTGCAACTCCAGGTATTGACACATTTGAAAATACAAATCTTGTTGAAGAAAGTATTGAAATGATTGAGGAAGATAGAGCAGATTCATTCTATATTGTAACAACACCAGATACTGATGCTTCTGGTGATGTATTGCTACCAGATGATGTTATTGATACACTTGATAGCCAATTTGATAGTAATTATACAGCCACATACTGGCCTTGGATTCAAATAAATGATGCTGAAAATAATGTTTTCATATATGTTCCACCAACAAGAGATGTTGTTAGAAACATAGCATTAACAGATAATATTTCATTCCCTTGGTTTGCCGTTGCTGGTATACAAAGAGGTGATGTGAATGCGATTAAAGCTAGGAAAAAACTAACCCTCGCTGAAAGAGATACACTATATGAAGGTAGGGTTAATCCAATTGCAACATTCGCATCAGAGGGTATTAAGATTTGGGGTAATAAAACACTACAAATTAAAGATACTGCCCTTAATAGAATTAATGTTAGAAGACTTCTGTTACAAGCAAGAAAACTTATTTCAGCTGTCTCAATTAGACTATTATTTGAACAAAATGATGATATCGTAAGAAACCAATTCTTGGGACTTGTTAATCCAATCTTAGATAACATTAGGTCTGAAAGAGGTCTTACTGACTTTAGAGTGGTTCTTGACAATAGCCCAGAATCAATTGATAGAAACGAATTATGTGGTAAAATATTCTTAAAACCCACAAGAGCATTGGAGTTTATCTCTGTTGAATTCGTAATTATGAACACTGGGGCTAGTTTTGATGATATATAAACAATAAAAAAGCCTATTAATTTAGGCTTTTTTATTTTTACGTTATATTTATTAATAAATAAAATTATAAAAAAATTATTATGAAAAGAAAGATTAAGATTACTGAACAACAATTAAATTATATTGTTGAAAATATTGTTAGAAAATCTAAGGTTAACCATAAGACATCTAAGACTAAATATCTAAAAAGTTTAAGACAATTAAACGAAGAAACCATTGATGAGGAGCAACTAGAAGAAGGTAAAGTATCACAAGCAATTGGTGCTTTAGGTATTTTAGCAATGTCTCTATTTCCAAACATGAAAACACAGGCTGCGGCAATAAATGCTCTACAGCAACAAAATCCAGAAATTGTTCAAATGGTTCAAGATACATCAAAACCAATTAGAGGTTATGACGTATCTGGAGTAGAAACCCAATCTGGTAAAGTCTTAAATACATTACAAAAAGCTAACCAATTAGATGTCTTATTTTCAAAAAATGGACTTCTTAAGAAATTTATTCCAGAACATATTTTACCAAATTACGGAGATGAATATAAGGATGTGATAGACGATTATAAATCAGACCCCAAATCTTTTTCATGGAAGAACCATTTATCAGTTTTGAAAAAAGTTCTGAAGGATATGGCTGATGGAGATAATAATGTAATAACAACTGAGACTGGTGAAGAAGCAATAAGGTTTTTCAGAGCAGAGTTTGGTGAAGATGTTATTAAAACGTTTCAAGGTTTTTTCCCCACTAAGGCTTACAAAAATCTTGAAACAGGTAAAACAAGCTCAAATGAAGATGGTTATTTAGGTGATGCTACATTGGAGATATTAGCTAGGACATTATCAGCTAGGATGGACCAAGTTGATACAGATGATAGTACGTTTAAAAAAGGTAAGGGTAGTAAAATTGACATAAAACACCCAGAAAACATAAAAACACAAAAACGTGATTAATAGTGGTAGTAATTTTTAATCATCATAACATATTATTGGTAAAATTTTGGTCCTTTTAGTTATTATAACCTATTAGGACCAAAATTTTATATGGTTCTAAAGTTTGTTTTGTAACAGCATCAAATGTTTCAACATCAAAATATGTCTGTTCTGTGAATATTTCAGTAGTGAAAACTAAAAAATTAAAATTTTCAATATCGTTTAAATTATAGTAATCAACACCTTCTTGTACATATCTTTCTTGAAAATCGTCATCAATATTATTTAATACGTATTTTAAAAATTCTTCATCTGTTTGACTTGTGTCTGACGTATATGTAGTGTAGAAGTAAGCCACATCCTTTTTCCCCACTTCATTTACTTCAAAGAAATCTGAAGTAAAATATAGAGGACTATTTGTCTTTTCATCATATGTGGAGTAACAAATACAATTTGTTTTTTCCATATGTTCTTTAATGTAGTGGACTACAACATTTGATGATGTATCGAATATAGATTCTTCACCTACAATGTGTCTAACCACATTTAAATTAGCTTGCGTTTGACTAAATAGGTTTGTGTAAATAACACATGTTAAAACAAAAAATAAAGTTCTCATATATAAAATTTTAATTGTTAACAAATATAAATAATTTAAACTTTTAATATATTTTTTTCTTTGTAATAGTAGTAATCTTCTCTAATATTTATAATCATTGTACCAATAACCACACCCTGTTTTTTAACCACTGATACAATTATTCCATTTTTATTTGTGAAGTAACTTTTAACAACAACATTCATATCACTATACATTTTGAATAATTGTTTTAACACAAAAACCATTTTTTTTCTTTTATTTGTTTTAAAAATAATCTTACGTTTTTTTATTATTATTTTTGTGGTTTCTTGTATTTGTGAAATTTTACCATCAATTTTTATTATGGTATTATTTGTGTTAATTTTTTGTCCAAAACAAAATAATGGTATCATAAAGATTAATAATATAAGTAATTTATTTTTAATATTTGCCATTATTTTTATTTTGTGTTTATCGTTATCTCTTATGTAAATATAAACTAAAAATCCGAAAATACAAAATTTTAACTAAGTTTTTTTAAAAAACTTTAAAATTATATGTTATTGTACCACAATCATATATTCTATATATCTTCCTTTTAAGCATTATTTCACGTTCAGTGAGTTCTTTATTAAACCCATCCTTAATCAACAAATCCTTCCTATATTTAAATCTATGATGTCTTAGACCATTCACAATATAAAAATAATTTGGGGTTGAATTATGACTAAAATTAAACCCCAACACATCATATAGGTTTCCTGTTGACCATCTTCTGTCAGCGTAGCTAATTATTTCTTTTGGGTCGTACCCCCTAATGAAATTTTTAAATAGCTTAGAAGCCCCACCAATCACCGTTAAATCAATTTTATTACAAAACCTTATTAGTTCATAGTTATCTTTTTTACTATTTAACCCAAGAACCTTTCTATAACCCCCAAAAGTCATAATGCTAACCAATTCATCTTCATAATAAAGACCAAGATTATATTTTGAACCAACGGCACCTTGAATATGATTTTCATTAAGAAATTTTGTTTTATCTTTTGTTGGTACTTCTTTGACCTCACATTTACGTCCATATATTCGTTCTTCAGTTAAACCAAATAAATTTTTAAGTCTTGATTTAACAATATCTTGCTTATTTACCCATTCATCCTCAAATATGTGAATTAACTTAACACCCTTATCATTACATAATTCAGTTTTATTTAAATGATAATCTTTATCAACGTATAATTCAGAGTGCCAATAAATACCATTATACTCAATTGCAATATTTTTTGATGGGATGTATATGTCCACCTCTAACGGGGGTATTAACTTTCTAAAATTTTCTTCAAAAGGAATTCCAAGTGAAATAATAAAATCTCTTAATTGTTTTTCACCAATTGAAACTCCAGATTTTTTGGGATGGCAAATGGTGCATGGGTTGCTGGTTAATAAATATCTATGGTATAAGACACTCCTATTTATTGAATAATTATTACAACATGATGGACATTTTATATGTATATTATTGCCAACAACATTTAATATTTCAAGAGTCTTATATTTTTCTTTAAAGTTTATTTTCTTTTTATAAAAACCACATTGCCTTATATCTTTATTTTTTAGTGGTGTCGTAACACCATACTTTTTTAAATTGGTTTCGGCTATACTTATTTTTGTTGACATTAATTGTGATATATGCTCAACACCATGTTTTTCAAGTGTTTTTTTCTTTATATATTCAACATCCTTAAATATATTATCAACACCATATTTCTTTAAGTTGGTTTTTCTTATCTTATTCTTTATATCATCTGAATGAGATGGTGAGACCCCACCATATTTCTTTTCATTTGTTTTTTTTACCTTTAATTTATGGGCTTTACTTTTATTAGCACATTTTATTGAACAATATTTACCATAACCATCTCTAAGGGATTTCTTAAATTTTAATTTATTCCCACATTCACATCTTGGTATATTTTTAACACCATTAATAAAACACCATATTTGTTCCTTAAGGGTTAAGTTTTTTAACTCTCCAGAGCAATGCGACAATATATTATCATATAATTGTTTATTATTTTTAATTAACCAATCTCGTCTAGTTTTATAACCAGATTTATTGTCATTTATAAAATATTCATAAAAATCCATATTTTTTTATTTTTAATATATTTATATATAAATTAAGTTGTTGAATAAATCAAACAATCAACACAAATATAATAATAAATATTGAAAAAACAAAAATTTTAAAACATTATGGCTGATTTATTAATGAAAATGCCCGTCCCCTATGAACCGAAGAAAAAGAATAGGTGGCTTATCAGATTTCCTTCGGACTTGGGTATACAGGAGTGGTGGTTAGCATCGGCTTCAAGGCCATCGATTACACAGAATGAGGTTGAGATTCCATTTCTTAACACATCAACTTGGGTTATAGGTAGATTTACATGGGAGAGTATTTCTGTTACATTCAGAGACCCTATTGGTCCATCTGCAACACAAGCTATAATGGAGTGGGTGCGTTTACATTCTGAATCAATAACTGGTAGACAAGGTTATGCTGCTGGATACAAAAAAGATGTTGAAATTGAGATGCTTGACCCAACTGGGGTTGTTGTTGAAAAATGGCTTCTTCAAGGTACAATGCTAACTAATGTTGGTTTTGGTGATTTATCAATGGATGATGATGGAATTGCTGAAGTAACTGGTGATTTGAGATTTGATAGGGCTATATTGCTTTTCTAGTAGAATTGCACCATCAAATATAAATTTAGTTTTAATCTTACATATTTATTAATATAATGTGTAAGATTAAAACTAAAATAAAAAAAATATGAGAAGAATAGACAGAAAATTAAACATGCAAAAGGTTAATTTGTTATCAGAACAAAGATATCTTGAGTCTAAGGGGTTTATTAAAGAAAATGAAGAAAGTTATTTGGGGTCTGGTGATTACCCTAAAAGTATGGACCCAGAACTAAGAACAGCTACTGACTCTAGGGATAATTATTCGTCAATGGATGATGATAACTTAATACCTAATTATAAGGGTGCTTGGCTTGTTGGACAAGAATTTTATTTTAAAAAACCAGCACTTGTAAAAGGTACTGTTGTTATTAAAGTTATTGAACTTTCTAGTCAGAAAGTATTATATACTGAAACATTGAAAAATGTAGAACTTCCATCTTCCGCATCTTATTATGTTAAGAGTTATGATGAGTATTCTGATGAATATGAAATTTCATTAGAAGAACTAGGTTATACAGAAAAAATTGATTATAAGTTTAAAGAAGAAGCTTTTTTACCTTTTTTGTCTAAAAAAGGTCGTGAAATAATAAATAAGTATGGGTCTACACAGGAATATGGTATTGGGCCAGTAATTGTGACAAATAAAATATATGTAAAAGATTTAGACTCTTATAGTGATAAATTTGGATATGCTGATTAATATTACGATTAGTTATATCTAATAATAAACAAATTTAGTTTTAATTTTACATATTTATTAATATAATGTGTAAGATTAAAACTTTTTATATTTAAATGAGAAAAGTAGACAAAAAAATAAATTTAAAGAAAGTTAATTTATTATTAGAAGAAAGGTATATTAAAAACAAAGGGTTTGTAAATGAAAATCTAACATCAGATGTTGATTATGTTAAATCAGAATTTAAAAAATTAGAACAAGTTTTACGTAATGGTAATGATGAGTTTTATAAAAAAGAAAAAGATATAATATATTATACTGGTAAACCAGATGGTGGAACTTATGCTCCTGGTGTTGGGGATGCTTTCTATTGGGCTGAAGCGGCATTGGATAAAATAACTTATATTGATGAAATTTCAATAGAAAATGGTGAATTACATATACCTTCATTTATTGAAAGACAAGGTTATAAATCAGATTTATTAAAAAAATATGATGAAATAAAAAATTTAGATGTGATTAAACTTCAATACCTATTATACAGATTAGACAGAAGCTGGTTTCATTTTACATCTACAGAAAGTACCACACATGGTTCTGGTGGTTTTTTATTTACAGATAAGTATTCATTAGGTGAATGTTCGTGTGAAGTGAATATATATAATAAATTTAAAGAAATGATTAATAATTGGTTAATGAATGAATATAAACCAAAATACGAAACATTACAAAAATTTATTATTGATAAAATAAAATAAGACTTTTGTTTGGTTTTATACCTTAAAATACACGGTTAGGGCCGTTATAGCTATGGCTATTTAAGCACTCGTAAGTATCGCTACCTATGAGTGTTTTTATTTTTTATTTTTCAAGTAATTTATAACTTTTGAAACATATTCTTCTTGGTCTTGACAAGAGAAGGTACTTAATGCACCTTCTTCGTCTATAGGTATAAATTCAATTCGTTCTACCTTATTCATAAAACCAGCATTAGATTTTAATGTTTCTTCGGTTTGTTCACCATCTGAATCCATATAGTTACCATTTGGGAGTTTTACTATAATATGTGAATCTTCATAATCCCATTCTCTTTCACCGCCCCATTCTTCTTCTAAGAAATAACCTCTTATTACATATAATGGATAGCCATGTAGTCTATGTAGAGCCACAGCATATATATCACAATCACCTAAATTAAAATTATGTTTTGAAAAATCGTAATCATTATCAAAATTACCATAATTTTCATTTAAATAATGCCTTACACTTTTTTTAATAAAATTTTTCATTTTTTTATTTTATAAATAAATATATTGTATTAAAAAAATAATATATAAATATATAGAGCATCTGCCTTCGTTCAGCCCACATTATATTAGATATAATTGGTTATTGAGTGAAAAACTTCCCCAACTTAGGGTTGCTGAACCAACCCAAAATTTATCAATAAACAAATATACTAATTTTCAATCATTTTTTTTAAAAATTTCGATTGTTTTAGACTCTTTAATTAACTCGGTCCAATTACCCAAGTATGTTGTTGCTTTGACTGGTCTATTGTCTACCCAATGATAAGTTTGTCCATCCTTAATTCTTGGTTTATCCATTATAAGACCATGATATTTAAACCCATTATCTTTTAACCATTGTTCGGTTACATCTCTATCCTTACTTTCTCTTGCGGTGAAAAATGTAATTATATTACCATCATCATACCATTTATTTAAGATTTCTCTTGAATTTTTATAGGGTTTTGCGGTGGGAAATAAATGACTATCTTCATTTTTAATATCATCGCAAATTGTACCATCAATATCTATTAAAAATACTTTATCCATGTTTTATTATTTATTAATTTGTAATAGTTATTATAATAAACTGTAATAACAATAAGTAAAGCTTTTTTTATGGATGTTGGTCATATTTATTTAATAATGAATACTAATTTTGAATATAAGATTGGTATGACAAAGAAATCTGTTTCAGATAGGGTTAAGCAATTGCAGACTGGTAATTCTGGTGAATTAAAAATCATTTCATATTATGAGGTTAAAAATTATGGCAAGGTAGAAACGTCATTACATAATTTTTTTTCATATAAAAGGATAAGGGGTGAATGGTTTAATTTAAATGAGGAAGAGATTTTAAACTTTGAAAAAACTGTTAGAGGTTTTGAAAAGGCAATAATTGATTATAATTACGGTAAGGATAATATATTAATATGAGAAAGAAGAATAGAATACTAACTGAATCTGAAAAAAAACAAATACTTAAAAATAAGGAAAGTTTAATTGTTGATAATTTTAGAAATGTTTTTAATAGGATTAAAAGAATTGATGAACAAGAATTAAATGAAATAAGTAAAATTACTTGGGAAAAATTAGCTAGGTCTTTTGGTGATAAATACCCTAAATTTGCTGAAAGAATTAGGAAACATAGTTCTGAATTGGGTGAAGATACAATTGAACCAATAAATTTAATAGCTCATAAGCTACATGAAGATACCGCAGCTAAGATTGTCGTTTCTCGCCCATCTGATTTCTCTGGGGTTAATAGTGAACAATTAGAGGTTAAATTTAGTAATGCACCAGATGATTTAGATGAAGGTCAACTAATTTTTAACATTTCTAAATCAAGATTATACATAAGCTCACCTCCTTGGTTTATAAATATGATACCAGAAAAATATTCAGACTTAATTAATTTAAAAAAAATGTTTGAAATTATAGGTTGGAAGTCAAGTAATTCGTGGAAACCTAACAAAAGAGAAACAAGTGAGTATGTGGATATCACAAAAAGATTAAGCCTTGCAAAATGGGAAGAAAAGCATGATGATGATGAAAGAGATAAGGAAGACCAAGAGAGAACTAAAAAGTGGCGTGATAAAGAGGAAAAGAAAAAGGAGAAAGAGAAGAAAGAGAAAAGTAATAGAGAGAAAGGAGAAAGAGAAGAAAAAAATATAGAAGAAGAGGCGAAAAAACTGTTAGAAAATCTTGGTTGGGAGTTTACAGGGCGAGGGGTTGATATTAACTCAAATAATAAAGGTAACCTTAATAAAGATTTTATAAATAAAGTTGTTTCTGGTAAAGTAAATATAAAAGATGTTATAAATGAATTTTTTAAGGCGAATAGGGGAGGCAGTGATGTACATATTAAACTTAATGATTCAGAAAATTTGGGACTAAATTTAGAATTATTAGCATATGTGAATAATTTAACTGAACTTAAGATAGTTTCAAAAATTAGTGTTAATATACCTAAAAGTATTAATAAATTAACTAACCTTGTTAAATTAAACATAGAATCTAGAAATGAAAGAATAAATTTACCTAACACAATTATGGGTCTTAAAAATCTTGAATATTTACGTGTTGATAATTTACAACAAATGTATTCTATTGAAGAGTTACCTAAGTTAAAAAGATTAGAGTTAGGTGATGGTAATAATTGTTCTATTGAAGATATACCACACACATTAAAAACACTTAAAAATCTTGAACATTTAAGTTTAACTAGTTGCCCTGTTGGGCGTAGTGGAATGGATAATTTAATTGCATTACCAAATATACAATGGTTAGGATTAAAAGACACAAACGTTCATAAGAATGAAATAAAATATCTTAGGGATAAACTTAAGGGTACCAAAATTATAAATTAATAACAACTAAAATTAAACTTAAATCAAATGAAATGTAATTGTGAAGTATGTAACTGCAATTCTTCTTGTAATTGTGATTGCTGCAATTGTTAATAGAGTGTACATAAAACTTTACTTGTGATATTTATTATTTATATTATATTTGGTAACTAAATGACCAATTATATAATATAAGAAGGACTGAACAACTAAATAAAATAATTATGAGTAATAAAAAGCCAAATGTGTTCCCAACACAAGAGCAAATTAATCAAGCCAATGAAACTGGTGAACAAATTAATAATCAGTTTCAAGGGGAGAATAATATCACAAATCAAAATCTTTCAGAAGCTGAAGCCAAAGCATCCGCTGAAATGAAAAGAAGGACTGAAGAACAATTGAGATTGAGAAATGAACAATTGAATAAAAATAAAGAAATTTCCAATCAAATTGAAAAAACAAGAGAAGAAAAGATGAAAGAAAAGCAAATTCATGGTGGGGGTAATAATACCCCACCAATTTACCCAACAAATAATAATTATGGTGGGGGTAATGATGGTTTCCAAAATAACAATACCCAAACAATAGAATATATTAGTCAACCACAAATGAATCAACCATTTGATGTGTTGCCATTACCTTCTGAAGGTAAGTTATATCCAGGAAGAAAAAGTACCGTTAAGGTTGCGTATTTAACCACAGCTGATGAGAATATACTTACATCACCAAACTTAGTTGAAAGTGGTGACTTTTTGGAGATTCTCATAAATAGAAAACTACTTGAACCAAATATAAGATATAAGGATTTGCTACCTGGAGATAGGAATGCAATAATGATTTGGCTTAGAGCAACTGGTTATGGTGAAATGTACCCAGTTCAGATATATGATGAAAGTACTGATGAACCATTTGAGACTGAAATTGATTTAAGTAAATTAAACACAATAAAGCTTAATATTGAACCAGATTCGGATGGGTTATTTAGTTTTATATTACCATTGTCAAAAGCAAATGTAAGATTTAAATTACTAACAGTAGGTGATATTGATAGGCTTGAGAAAATAGTGTTGGCAGATAAGGATAATTTAATTAATCAAGAGCAAACACTTATCCTCCAAAATCAATTGATTGAGGTTAATGGGAATCGGGATATGAATTTCATAAATAACTTCGTTAATAATATGAGGATTATGGATACGCAAAAATTAAGAGAGTATATGTCAAGTATTGATTGTGGCGTTGATATGAATATCACCGTTGGGACTCCTGGGGGTGGGTCCATAAACACCTTTCTTCCCCTTACAACAAAGTTTTTTTGGCCTAACGCAAACATATAAGAAATCCTTACTTGAAGAAATTTACATATGTATTAAGCATATTGGCATGAGTTATCAAGATGTGTTATCAACCCCAACATATGAGAGGAAATTTTTCTTATCAACATTGATTAATGAAAATAAGAAAAAAAGTGAAATGGCTGAGGACTCAAAACATAGGGACTCCAAGGGGTCAAGGTCAAAAACAATAAGCGGAGAAGCGTTAAAATCAAAAATGAAGAGTGGAGAGATACCTAGCTAAAAATAGCTGGGTATTTTTGTTTTTACTAGATATTTATTAAATAGTTGGTTCATACCAATTAAAATTATAAAAATTATGAAACGAAAATTAATATTAACGGAGTCTCAATATAGTAGAATATTTAACTCTAAAAAAAGAAAATTGGTTATAACTGAAGCCCAATATAAAAGATTATTATCTGAAATTGAACTTAAGAATAATTTGGTTGGTGGTGATATGCTTAAGGTTACACTTAAAAGTGGTACTGAACAAATATTAAAAATAGTTGATGGGTTTTCAGACCAAATTTTCATGATTGATTGTAACAATGCTATAGATAAAAATTATATATATAAACTAGTAGATTATTCTGAGGAAAATTTAAAAATAAAGACACTTAAGGTACATATAAAAAATATTGATGATATAAAAAAATTTAAAAATAGTATTTCCGATAAAAACATATGGAAACCATATACCTTTAATCTTTCAAAAGAACCAGAAATATTAAAGGATAAGGCCGATGAATATAAATGTACGTTGGATGATGTTATTAATGTCTATAAAAACCCAGAAACAGAAGATGATGGTAATGTTTCTGATAAACCAGATGTTAAAGATGGTGACATGAAAGTTGATATTGTCAAAAGACTTAAATCTGATATTTTTAATGCTTTGGATAAAAATGAATGGGTTAGAATAGATTTTAGTGATGGTTCTTATGTTAATGTTAAAATAATTGATAAACAAGGTTCAAATGTTATCATAGAATTTGATGAAAAAGATGGGGTTATAAAAACATATAAAGGTAAAGCCGAAGAATTTGTTAAACCGATTAGACAGTTTTTACAAAAACTAAATAAATTTAATACAATTAGTATTGATATAAATAAAATGACCAATTTTGAAAAAAAAATAAATGAACAAGAGATTGATGATTCTGATTTAAAATTTGATGTACCAATATCAATAACATATAATATAGATGATAATGATGAAGTTAAAAAATTTCCATTAAATAATGTATATGGTATTAATAAAACATCAAAAAAAGAAGATTCTGAAGATGAAGATATGTCGGATGAAGAATTTAGAGAATATATTAAAAATAATGAATTTATTAAAAATATTGTACTTAAAAAACCTGGAGTTTTTGTTAGATTTTTAGGTAAATATAGGGGTAAGGGTCTTAAAGCGGCTGAAGATGCAATTAGAAAATTTAAAACAGATATTAAATCAAAAAAAGATACGGGAGATTATCCTGGTAAAGAATTTGAAACTGGTAAAATAATAACAGGTCAATTAACACAGTTTAATGATTTAATTACAATATATGAAAATTTTAAATTAAAGGTTGGTAAATTAAATATTTCTAAAGATAGTAAAATAAAATTATGGAGTAATATAAATAATGATTCATATGATATTAATGGTAATAATGCTAAGTACAAATTTTTAATTGGAAAAAAAATTGAAGATAATTTATATAGGGTTGAAATCTTAGAGCGTAAAGAAAAGACCAATGAAAAAAGAAAAATAATTAATTCTACATTAAAGATAATTGATTACGGTAAAAAGAAATAGATAAATGGCTGACGATAAAGATAGAAATGAAAATTTAAGAGAATTAGGTAGATTAAGACAAGAAGAGCTTAACCTAATTAAAAAAGCCGAAACTAGTGTTAAGGCTAGGTTAGAACTTGCTAAGGAAATAAGATTAATTAATAAAGATATTGCTAACTCTAAAAAAGAAGAAGCAAAGTATATAAAAAAGATTAATGAACTTGAGAAGGATGGTACTGATGAAGGAAAAGAACAATTAAAAAATGCGAGAGAGGGTTTAGCGGCAGCAATAAAATATCGTGAAGAACAAGAAAGAAACCTAAAAAATAGTAAAGAAATACTAAAAACAAGTAGCAGAACTATAGCGGTACTTAGGTCTGGTAAGGGGTTACTTAAGAAATGGGGATGGGATAACCTTAAGAAATGGGGTGTTTTTGAGATGGACAAAGAACTCAGAAATGCTGCAAGAACTATTGGTGTTAGTAGTAACAAATACACTGGTTTTGCGAAGAATTTATCTAACGCTGCCTTTTCAACATCAATGATGGGGGTAAACCTAAAGCAACTTGCTAAAATGCAAGGTGACTACAGTGATGGTATAGGTAGAGCAACAATATTAACGGAAGATGGGGCTATTGCGATGGCTCAAATGGCAGCTGGGACTGGTTTGGGGGAACAATTTGCTGTTGAGATGGCTGTGGCTATGGATAATTTTGGTGTAGGAGCAGAAGCCAGCAGAGATATGGTTCAAGATACAATGAACATCGCTGCGGAGATGGGTGTAAGTGGTGGGAAAGCCGTTAAAACACTCCAAAAAACGCTTCAAATGTCTCAGAGGTATAATTTCAAGGGTGGTGTTAAATCATTGGCTAAAATGGCTAATTCTGCCGTTAAGCTGAAATTGGATATGGATGGTATTGCTGGTGTGGCTGATAAGGTATTTAGACCAGAGGGTGCAATAGAATTGGCGGCACAACTTAAAACAATGGGTGGTAATTTTTCAAAGATTGCTGACCCGATGCAATTAATGTTTAAGGCTAGAAATGATTTTGCGGGATTTGCTAAGGATATTGGAAAGGCTTCTGCGGAATTTGTTGAATTTAACGCAGAAAGTGGTGCATTTGAAGTAAAGGGAGGGCTTGCAAGAGACAGAATGAGAGAGATTGCAAATATGACTGGTATTAGTGTTGATAAGCTTCAAGAAATGGCTGTGGCGCAAAAAAGAATCGAAAGGGTTGGGTCTCTTGTACCACTTAGTTACAGTGAAAAAGATAAAGAATTAATAGAAAGTATTGCTCAAATGGATGCTGATGGTAATATGTTTGTGGAGCTTAATGGTGACAAAAAATTTGTTAAAGATTTAAAAGCTGGTGATGAAGAAAGGTTAAGAAATCAAAAACAAACATTAAAAAAACGGGCTGAAGATAATAGAACATTTACAGACACACTTGATGATGTTTTCTCTATGTTACAACAATTTTTATTGCCAGCAGCTATAGCACTTAAAGAAGCTTTGGGTGGCCCAATACAAAATTTTGTGGATACATTAGATAAGAAGGGATTTGCTAAGGATATAAGTGATTTCACATTTTCACTTATTGAATTTGGAAAAGGATTTGGTAAATTTGTTAAAGATTATATACCTAAAATTACTGAATTTGGTAAGAGTTTATTTGGTGTTGTGTCTGGTATTGATAAATATTTGGGTGTGGGTGGTACACTTGCAACAATAATAGGTGGGAGTTTATTATGGGATACTGCAACATGGATTGCAAATGGTGTGTCACTTGGTACTGGATTTAATGCTGTGGCAGTTGGTGGTGGTGGTATTGGTGGGTTACTTAAAACATTTGGTAAGGGTTTACTTAAAGCTGGTGCTCTTGGTGCTGCTGGGCTAGGTGTTTCGTATGGTACAGAAGCCCTTAGAGGGTCGATGAGTGAAGAAAACCAACAAGGTAACTTGGGTAAAGGTCTTGGTGTTGCTGGGAAAGCCGCAGAATATGCGTTGTATGGTGCAGCATTAGGAGGACCATGGGGGGCTTTGCTTGGTGGAGTTGCTGGTGCTGGGAAAGGTGTTTATGATGAATTTTATGCTAATGATGCAATAGTTCAATCAAGAAATATAACACAAATAAATGATGGTGTTGTTAAATTCAACCCAAAAGATAAATTTTTAACAATTGGTAATGATACATTGGTTGCTGGAACAAACGCTGGGGGGAATAAAGAAATGGCTAAGGCTATAACTGGTGGTGGTTCAGATAAAATGACTGTTACACATGAACACAAACCAATTAAGATGGTATTTGAATTTATTGGTTTGTCTGAAAGTACAGCAAATGAATTAATAAATAACGATAGATTTATAAAATCAATTAATCTTAAAATAAAAGAGGCATCTGCCAATGTATTTAGTGGTGGAAAACCTAATCCAAACCCTAGTTTTTAATTTTTTTTTAAATAAATTTCAACAAAAGCTTGACATTGTAAAAAAAAAACGTATTTTTGTAAAACATTAATACAATAATATATAAATAATATATAAATAATATATAAATAATATATAAATAATATATAAATAATAATATATAAATAATATATAAATAATATATAAATAATAATATATAAATAATAATATATAAATAATATATAAATAATATATAAATAATATATAAATAATATATAAATAATAATATATAAATAATATATAAATAATAATATATATAGAAATTTGAATAATCTTTATTTTTAAAAAATTTCAACTAACATAGTATTTATAATAAAAAGATTTACTATGTCAAATCCTATAAATTCTCTATCACCAAATTTTAGAGATTTCCTATTAAATAGAAATATAATTGCTGACACCATTAAAAATAATGGATTAGAAGGTTTATTGGTTGGTATAGGTTATCCAACTGATATAAGTGTTCAACCAGAATCTGTACAAGCGTCCAATGATATAGAAATCGATGGTGAGTCTTATCAAGAATCAAATTTAATTGTAAATAAATACAAGGGGACAGAATTAGATTATAGAAAGGTAAATATAATTTATAATCCAACCAATTATAAGAATTTTGAATCTTATTTAGATGTAAATGGTAAATTAAATTTTGGTGGTCCAGCTACACAAGTTTTAGATATAATTGGCGATATAACAGGATTTGATGCCGCAACAACACTAATCAATAGAACACTAGTTAGTGTTGGAATTGAAAGTGATTCCCAATTAGGAACATTAGGTGCTGAATTTCTAAAACAATCAATATTAAGTAATATAGCGTTTAATATAAAAGACGAAACTCTTGGTAGAATCAATTTAAACCCACTTAGTCTTGCAAATGGTGATGATATTATAATACCCACTTATAGTATTACTGTACCAACTGGTGAAAATGGTCAAACAGTTGATTTATTAGAAAGAATGACAGGGTTTGAAACACCTGTTAGTCTATTAACAACATCAATATTTACTTTTGATGAAAAATCATTTATTGGTGTTTCAAATATTGATAGAGCAAATAGTATGATTGCTAATACTGGTAAAGGACAAGTATTGGCATTATTTGCAAATATGGAAACAAACACAAACCCAAGTTTAATTGGTAAAAGAAATGGATACACACCAGGATATATTGATTCAAGAATAAGTGATGGAGAAAACACTGAAGGTGGTACCAATGGAAATATATATGCGTATTCAGATAATACTGGTGGTGTTATTGATTTATTGAATTCAAACACACCAGATAATTATCCAGTAGCAAACTCAAATCATAACCTATCCAAATCAATCGATAATAGTGGATTTAATGAATCACCAAATGAAGATGTATACGAATATGGTGAAGATGGTTCAAAGGTTGATAAATATATTTGGGGTGACAAAAAAAATAATAAACCAGGTGATAGAATATTTACAACTGATAAGTTTACAGAAAAGAAAAGTTTATTATATAAGACACAAGAAATGTTTAAAAGTAATAACATAAGAACATTAACTTCTGGTAAGGCCGTTGTAAATGGTGAAAAAAGTGAAATACAATCTGCCGTTAGGGGTGAAGGTGGTTTTATATCAAAGGGTAGTGGCGTATTAAGTGAAACTACATTATTGGGTAGAGCAGTACTTGATGAAAACTTAGATGAAGAAAGTGTATTTTGTAGAACTTGGACAACTTTCGATAGATATAATCAAATTTTTGATTTACAAAAAAATAGTGGTTTAAACCCAAAGGGTAGGACAAACCCAAAACAAGATATTTTAGAATCAGTTCTTGAAAATACAGGATTGGTTAAGATTGGACCATATAAAACTGATAAATTTCCAGATGATATAAAAAGATATATGTTCTCAATTGAGAATTTAGCTTGGAATGATGAGTTAACTAAATTATTACCAAGTGAGAAGGGTCCTGGTGATTTATTAACTGGTAGAAAAGGTAGGATTATGTGGTTTCCACCATATAATATTTCATTTAATGAGAGTGTTAGTGTTAGTTGGGATAAGGCAGACTTTATTGGTAGAGGTGAACCAATATACACATATAATAATACGGAAAGAACAGGTTCTTTAAGTTGGCAAATTGTTGTTGACCATCCAAATTATATGAACTATTTCCCATCAGAATGGGGAGATGATGAAATTGCGGCATTTTTTGCTGGATGTCTTGAAATGGAAGATATTGTAGATATAATATTAACAGATGAAGAAAAGGATAAACTTGAGGTTGCACAAAATACACAATCTACGGAAACTGTTGATAATACTTCTATACCAGATTTAAATATATCATTTTATTTTGCAAATGATAATACCACATTTCCACTTGAAAATTATGAAAATGGTTTAAAAAATCTACTTATTCTTGAATCAAATGAAAGAATAAATTATATTGAAACCCCAACGGGTAAACCATATGGGTTAGGTATTACCAATGATGAAAAAATTGTTTCTTCAAAACAAACAACAACAATAGATACTACTAATTTTGGGTTAAATGGTTGGAAGAATCCAAAATTAAGTGAAATTAATGAACTTTTAGTTAAACCACCATTACTACCAATAGAAGGTCTATATGATGAAAATTTTATAACCTCATTAAGTAAATATTTTAAAAACGAATGTAAATATTGTAAGATAAACATAACTGGATTTGCTAGTAAACATACAAATGAAGGTAAAAATAAAAAAACAAATACTAAAGCAAATAATAAACTTTCAGATAAAAGAGCAGCATCAATAAAACAATGGTTCAAAGATAATGTATTGGGTAGTGATTCTCTTGGGGAGGATAGATTTGGTGAAGTTAATGGTAACGGGGTTGATGTGGCTGGTGATTGTGGTGGTACAACTGGACAAGAAAGTTTAGGGTGTAAAAGTTCAAGAAGGACTGATGTTATTATTAAATATGATTCTTCATTAAAACCACCAACCGACACAGCTTCAAAAGAAGACTCAGATTCAAATTCACAAACACTTAGGGCACCAATAAGTAGATTTTTTACAGAAGCACATTATTTTGAAAAACTGGAACAAGAGGATAAATTTGCCTATGATACAGTGAAAGAGAAGATTAAATATTTCCATCCAGGATTTCATTCCATGACCCCAGAAGGTTTTAATTCAAGACTTAATTTTTTACATCAATGCACAAGGCAAGGACCAACAACAAATAGTGATGGTAATCCAGATAATTTAGCATTTGGTAGACCACCAGTTTGTATACTTAGACTTGGTGATTTTTATCACACAAAAATAATAATAGATAGTCTTACCATTGACTATGACCCATTGGTTTGGGATTTAAATCCAGAGGGTGTTGGTGTTCAACCAATGATTGCCAATGTTACAATATCATTTGCATTTATAGGTGGTTCAAGCCTTAAGGGTCCAATTAATCGATTACAAAATGCCGTTTCATTTAATTTTTATGCTAATAGTGAAATATATGACCCAAGGTCTGAAAAAATTAGAGTTATTGATGACCCTAATGAAAACGAGGGGGTTAATGCTGAAATAGTTCCAGGAGAATTTCCAGATAGCCCATCTGAAGGTGTATTAGGGAATACATTTAAAACTATTAGTGACCAAGAAGCCGAAGCTGAGGTTGAAACTAAAAAAGAAGCTGAGGCAGAAGCTGAGGTAGAATCTAAAACCGATGTTGCTACTTTAGAAAATGATGAAAATTTAATAGCTGGGGTAGGTATAAATGGTTATAGTGCACCAGAAAATGATGATGATGATATATTTGAAATTTCATTGGATATTAATCCAAAAAATGAAGTTAATTTTAATTTAACTAAATCTTATATTGGTACATTGTATGTTGAGGAAAATATTAATATTATTAAAATTGGTGATATAACATTTTCACCAAATAATGATAATGATATAAATACAACAACAAATAACGATAAAGTAATTGGTATAGATAAGCCGAGTATAGTCAAGTTAGATATTGTAGTTACAAATAGTAGTAAATTAATAGAATTATTAAGTGGTCCCAATAATTCCATTAAATTAAAATGGTCAACAGGGTCAAAAAGTAGTATGACCTATTCGACAAGCAATAATGATAAAATTTAACATATAATATGGCAACTTATTTTGATAGATATAAAGATTTTAGGTCAGATGGTACAATGAAACCAATACCTGGATTAAAGATACCGTTTAATCCAAGTGATAAGAGTGTTGTATATAAGCTTGGTCAAACAAGACTTGACATTCTTAGTCAAAAGTATTATAATAATCCATATCATGGGTTTCTAATTATGTTAGCAAATCCATCATATGGTGGATTGGAATTTAATATAAAAGACAGAGATGTTATTAGAATACCATTTCCATTTGATTCAGCAATCAAAAGATATTTAAATTCAGTAGAAACTTATAAATTACTATATGGCGAATAATAATGATAATATAAATAGGTTGTTTGTTTTTGAGCCAAATCCAGATGAAAACAGGTTAATACCTAATGAGGATTATAGTATTTTAGTTGAATTAAAAACAACTAAAAAGGGTAGGAGTTTTATAATCGATGGGGAAGTTGAAAATATAGGTGGTGCTGGTGGGGTTGTAAATTTTATAGCTGGTACTAAAGTTGGGTTTAACAATGATGGAAAACCAAGAAATTCATTAACTACAAATTATACTGAAGCATCAACTGATTTTTCTGTTGATGGTAATACTGACTTAGAAACATTTGGTATTGAAAGTATTCAAATAGATTTTGACACTGCATATGTTCCAAATATAAAGATAAAATTTATTGATATTAGAGGTCAATCTATTTTTCAAAGAGGTAACAGTTCAAAATATTCAATATTTTTTGAACTACCTTATCCTTTATTTGAATTAACGGTAAAGGGGTTTTATGGTAAACCAGTAACATATTGCTTACACTTATTCAAGTGGAATTCATCATTCAATTCAAATACTGGTAATTTTGAGGTTAATGCGGAATTTTTAGGTTATACATATGCTATGTTAACTGATATGCTTATGGGGTTATTACGTGCAGTTATAACCACAGAAGAAGGTATACCATTTTGGGCTAAAGCTAAAGCAGAATATGCGAAGGCTGGTATAACACTTAAGAGTATTGATGAGTTTTTAGAAGATATTAATAAATTGGGTGATGAATTTAAAAAGTTAAAAAATGAAGATTCAACAGTCCAACAATTAGATGTTAATGTTGAAATTAAACAGATAATATCATCAATAAAACTAAAGATAGCTCAATTAAGTAATGATATTATCATAAACAAAAACATTTTTAATGCTAGAAATGTTGGTATATTGGGTACTAGTAAAGAAAATGCTAATAGTGAAAAGGTGAGTACATTAATAAAAAACTTTAAATCTGATGTTAAAAAAACTTTAGATGGTGATAGTGATGACCCAGAAGATAATGGTTTAAATAGTAGAATACAGAATGATGAGTTAAAAATTAGTGTTAATGAGATAAATTCAATTTTTAAAAGTAAACCAATAAAATATAAGGATATTACTGGTGAGGTTGCTAGTGATAATGATGCAATAGATGAGATTAAAAAAAATGGTAACTATACAAATGAAGAAGCAATAACTTTAGGGGACATTATACTTAGTAATATACCAACAAATACACCAGATGATGCTGAAATTGTTATATTTGACTTAAGTAAAGCACTTTATGAAATTAATCGTCTTGAAATCAGATTAGAAGATAATAATTCAAAAATAAGGGAAGAACTTGGTAAAGAATTAGCTAGAATTGCTGAAGAAAAATTAAATTTTAAACCTACAATAAGAAATATATTTAGAATACTAACAACTCATTGTGAGGTTTTCATGGAAACATTAAAATCAGTTTCTGATAAACATGAAAAAAAAGAAAGACTTAAAACATTAGAAAATGTTAGAAAAGCTGGAGATTTTTCTGATAATAAAGCAACTAGTAGTGTTATTTATCCTTGGCCAGAATATAGAGAAAGGGTGGAAAAAAACGACCAAACTTATTTTGAAGAAACTTGGTTAGGTAAACCAATATTGAAATTTAGTGATGGGGTTACACAATTCAACAATGTCCCAGAATTAGTTTTTGTTGAACACTTATTGGAAGAATTGATAAAATTAAAAATAAAGGATGATGCGATAACATCCCCACCACAACAACTTAATCGTGTACAATATTATCCAGTCTCTGCATTAGATTCACCAATAAGTTCAAACTTAATTACTGCTACACCATATAATGCTGCATTATTTGGACCAAATACATCATCTAAACCAAATGAAGCTATTAGATGTTTACTATTAAGAGGGTTTTTGGCTTTTGGGGTTGCAAACAAAAACCTACCAAATAATATCATACAAACTATGGGTAAATTGGAGGCTGAGAATCTTTTTAATACGGTAAATGAAGATTTTGACCCATTAATTGGTAGGAGTTTTTTACAAACACTTACAACTAAAGGTGGTGGTGATGCTAAAAAAGCAGCTCAAGATGTTATTTCAACTGCTAAAGTTGGTTATGATAACATTGTCAATCCAACAGATTTGAACAATGTTGGACGTAAACAACCAATATTAAGTGAAAAAGGTGATGATTATAAATATGAATATATTAGTAATAATGACAATACAGGAAGACTAAGAAAAAGAAAGAGATACTATATACCAATAAGTTCAAATTTCGATGGTAAAATATTTTATGATGAAAAAAGACAAGATAGGTTTGGTATTCCTTTGTTAAAAGATAAGGCTGAATTAAATACTGTAAGTGATACAGTTTTATTCACTAGAGGTGATATGGGGTTTTTTGATGATAACCCAGATGGTTCAGTATATTTGAAAATAATTGATAGTGAGGTGTATGAAAATGCAGAAAATACTATATCACCAGATTATGGTTCAGAAGTTTTAGATGAATACAAAAAGAAATTAAAAGGTAATTTTATAAATCAATCAACACTTAAGAATGCAACATATGACGATGGTATAATATCAAACTTAGACCCATATTCTTCTTCAAGACAAAAATCATTAGAAATTACAGATATAATATATGATAATGACTCTGAGGGTGGTTCATACACAAAAGAAGGTTCAACAAATGGTGAATCATCTGTAATCTCAAGTTATTATTATAATTATGATGAGGGTAAAGGTGGTTGGACCAGCACTGGCACTGGAGGTGGGTTTGGCCATGGTAATTATTTATCAATAGGTTTTGATGTAGATAGTGATGAGTATAAGACTAATATATTACCAACTATTATAGATACTGAAGATAATGATGCTACATATGAAATTACACCAAGTTATGATGGTTCTAGATATAATTCAAATAATAACATTTTAAATAGAAATTATTTACCACAGAAATATGGTAAAAATAGAGAAATAATTGGGTATTTACTAAATGACATTAGTAGTGACAATATAACCCCATACACACCATTTATTGAGTTTGTTGTAAAAGGAAACTATTATAGTTTATTTGGTAGTAGACTGTATTATGGTCAAAAAAATAACTACGCAAAAGCTTATTTATTTTTAAATAGTTTTACATGGCAAGGTGTTATGGAAACTGATTCTATTACTTTGGGGGGGGTACTTAACCCTTATTTCTGGTCAATATTCGGATTTGATGATTCAAATCTTGGTTTAGCTGGTTTTGAAGAACTTGGTGATAATGATGTGACACCAACACTAAAGGGTTTATTTAGAAATAATGCATCGTTTATAAAAGCACCAAAACTTTGGTGTGCGTTTATTGGGTCTTTAATCTATAGAAATGAAGAATCAAATGATATAATAACATTTAAAGAGGATGGTGGAGATTTTTTAATTTTATCTCAGACTAATATAAGTGAAAACCCTAAAAAAAATCAATATTTACATACACAGTCTGATTTTGGTACGTGTGGGATAAAATTTAATTTCCCAGAAATAGATTATGTTGATGTTGAGGATAGTATATTAAAAATACCAAAACAAATTAGGGAAGAATTTAAAAATCAGTTTATAAGTTTTGTTGATAATGATTTTCAAAATATAATGGAATTATTTGAAATTGCTACTGACTTAAGTGATTTAGAAGATAAATATATACGATTATCCAATGCGGTATCACTAGATTCAAATACAAATATAAAAACATTAAAAACCCAAGACATAAAAACAATATTTAATGATACAACAAATATTTTAAATAATTATGATAATATAAGTGTTAATTCTAAAAACTTTAGTGAAATATTTTTAAGACTTAAATCAGATGGCGATGCTAATAGTAAATTGAATAACGAATATTCTAAAGTTAAATACATATTAAATGGTAATATACATGGTTTTAACCAAACTATAGACATATCATGTACCACTTGTGAACAAGAAAACGAAATATTAGTTAAAAAAGATTACATGGGTTTGTATCTGGAAAACTTTTTTAGTAGGTTAAGTATATTAGTAGAAACATTAGCTGAAAAGCAAAAAGAAGAGAGTGATTCAATAAAGAAAGATATATTTAATAGCACTGATGATGACTTCATAAAGTTAAATCTTTATAGAACATTATCATCCATAAATAATAAATGGTTAGGTAATATATCAAGTAATATATTCCAACAATGTGGTTGTTCTAATTACGATTTAACTGTTGCTAAAAATGAAAAGTTAGATATAAATAGATTAATACACTCTTTTAGATTTTTAGATGTTGGATATACTGATATTGGTGATGATTTTTACTTAAATCCATTTGCAATACAAAAAATAATAGTTGGTAATTACAATCAAAGTTTTTTTGATGTTGCAAATAAAATACTTAGTGATAATAATTTTAATTTTATACCATTACCAAACTTCATAAATTTTAATGATTTAGATGAAGTTGTTGATACTTTTAGAACAAAACCATATTCTGAAGCCATTAAACCTGGTAATCAATCTGGACCATCATTTGTGTGTATATATGTTGGTCAAACATCCACTAGTCTAGATTTAGGTGACGAAGCAAATTATCAAGATGATGGTGTTGTTGTAAGATTAGATTCAAATGGTAAAATAATTAAGGTGCCACCAATATTTACGGGTCAGAAGCAAAATAACGGGGATTTAAATGTTCCATTATTTTTGGTGTCCTATGGGTTACAAAATCAATCTTTTTTTAAAGATATAAAATTAGACCAAACGGAATTTACTGAAACTGCGGAAAGTTTAGAAATTATTGAAGACATATCATTGAGTGGTGATAAGAGAAAACCAAGCTTTAATGGTCAAAACCTTTGGAATGTTTATCAAAAAAGGTCATATTCTGCTGAAGTTGAAATGATGGGTTGTGCAATGATACAACCATTTATGTATTTTCAATTGGATGATGTCCCATTATTTAGGGGTGCTTATAATATATATAAGACCAGCCATAGTATAACACCACATAATATGGTGACCAAATTTAAAGGGATGAGGGTTAAGAGAACCAAAACACCTTTAATTTCAAAAGAAACATTATTTATGAATTTGCTTGGTTCTTTAAATAATGCTTCTGGTGCAGATGGTGATATAACAAATGATGGTAATGGTGTTGACCCTAGAGATACTGATGCAAATAAAAATTTAAAACCATTTATAGATACACCAATGAATGTTAATATGTTACCAATAAATAATTCTAGTAAAGCTAAGGCTGGCCCACCAGTTGGTACCGAAAGACAAAGTGTTGGACAAAGAAAACTAAAAGGTATTACAGGGTCATATTTATATGGTATTAGAGAATGGGTTGAATATTTACAAACAGTTTTCAAGGATTTTCAAACAAGGATAAATAATTTAAACCAAACAGGCTCAGATAAAATAAATAATCTTATATATTATCATGATTTAAGTCCTTTTGGTGGGGGGTATGCACCAGGACACGTTTCACACCAAGCTGGTACCGACATAGACATTAGAGAGGTATATTTTGGGTCATCAAAAAATCCAAAAAACAACACATTTGATGAGAAATTTTTTGAAAACCCAGAAAACAGTTTTGTCCCAGCTAACATTGGGGAACCTAGAGTTAAACAAAATAGACGAGGAGGTGGTGGACCAATAATTTTAATATCTGAACAATACACTGATAATGGTGTGGTTAAAACGGATACTAGAAAAAATATTGGTAATTATAGTAGGGAGGGTACTAGGATATTATTACAGTGTTTTGTTGATAATGAAGGTAAAAAAATAAAAACAGGTGTGGATATAATAACATTACCATATATTGATAGAATATTTTTTAACGACCCAGTATTAATTAGAGAATTTACGGGTAAGTTTAAAGGTGGTGGTGTAATTATGTCATTACAAAACCATAGTAACCATTTACATGTTAGATGTAAAATACCAGAAAGAGTAGCAAAAGCAACAAATAATAATAAGCAGATTGGTGAAAATACCAGAAAGTTCAGTAATTAATTTTTTTTTCTTATATTTGTCTTAATAATTAAAGCAAATGAAAATAGGTAACATAATATCAGAAGAGCATATAAACGTTAATAACTTATTTAGTATATCTAAGTCTATTAATGATTTAAATATAGAAATACCCACTCTTGTTATCGGTATTGATAATATTGAAAAACTAAATATAAAGTTTAGTTATATTGATAGAAAAATTAACGAAACCTTATTTTGGACATTTACCAAAAAAGAAAAGAGAACCTTATTTGAAGAGGATTTATTTTATTTCTTAGAATATTGTTACAATAACATAAAAAAATCAAAAGAATATGTATTCATTGACCTAATCACCAATGATAAATCTTACCTAATTAAAATATTTGATACAATTAATAATTCATCAAATATTGTTAGCTACCATCATGATGATATGTTATATATACTCATAAATGATAAGATACTTGGATTTAATACCAATCAATTAAAATTTATGAAAAAAAATATAAATAAATTTTTAACCAACATTAGAAAATGGTCCACAATATTTTTAACAAAGGATGAAATATATCAAAAGTATAAAAATAAGCTTAATATGTTTAATGATGAAGTTAAATATATCCCATTAATATATTCCTTAACAAATACAGAATAAAACGATATTTTTAATTTTTTCATCATATTTATATAATAAGAAAAACACATTAAGATATGAAAGATAAAAAAATAAAAGATGGAATAGATAAATTCCTTTCTGATGAAGAACTTAAAAAACAAGAAGAAGACATGGACTGTAGTTCTGGTGTTTGTGTAATTAAAGGTGATAAGAGCCTGGTTGAAAGAATCAACAAAAAAATAATAACTGAGGACGGTAGACAACTATTAACATAAATGAAAAGAAATAATAAATTACTAAATGAAGAACTAAAAAAGTTCAACCTATTAACCGAATATTCTTTCTATGAAGATAGAGCCAATGATGAAAACTTATTACTTGGGAACATAGAAGAAGCTGAAGGAGATGAAGAAGAAGAAGAAGATATATCAATGGATGATGTATTGGATGACGAAGCCGCTGGCGATGAAGATTTAGGTCCAGACGATGAAGACCTTGGTGGTGGAGAAGGTTTAGGTGACGAAGACTTAGGTCCAGATGATGAAGATATGGGGTTAGACGATGAAGGTTTTGGTGACGATGAAGATGATTTTGGTGGTGATGAAACCATTGAGTTAGATGTCACTGAATTGGTTAAGGGGTCAGAAGAAACAAAAGCATCTGTCGATGGTGCGAATGAAAAAATAACACAATTAATGGATATGGTTGGGAAGTTAGAAACTCAATTACACTCTATGGAAGAAATATCAAAAAAGATAGATTTTCTTGAACTGGAATTAGAGAAGAGAGCACCAACCCCAGAAGAGAAAATAGAAATGCGTTCACTTGATTCATATCCATATAATATAAAATTAACTGATTTCTGGGCAACACAAAAAGGACAATACGATGTTCTTGGTGCAGAAGATAAGAAAGAAGAAGAAAAAGAATATACACTCACACAAGATGATATTGAATCCGATTATTCAGATTCAGATATAAAATCTTCGTTTGATGTTGAGGATGAAGAAGATGAGGAAGATATGTTTTAACACATATCTTTAATATATTTAACTAAATGAGAACATCATAAAAAAATGTTCTCATTTTTTATTAAAAAAAAATACTTTTTATTCACTTTTGTGAAAAAATTAGTATATTTGTAGCACAATAAATTTATTATATAACAATAGCAAAAAAACTTAAAAAATTATGAGCAATTATTTAAATTATTTAGAAGAGTACGAAAAATCACAAAAAAAAAGTACAAACAGTGGAAAAAGTTACGACCTTAAAAATTACTTCAGCACCTATTTAAAAGATGGTGTTAAATCAGCAACAAAAAGAATAAGAATCCTACCAAACCCAGAAGGTGGGATATTTTGGACAGAACTACATGGTCACAAAATACAAGTTGATGGTTCTTGGAAAACATTTCCATGTCTAAAACACGAAAAAGATGAACCATGCCCATTTTGTGAGGCAAGAACGGCATTATTATCTACTAAAAAAGAAAGCGACAAAGAGTTGGCTAAAAAATTCTCAACAAGGAAGATGTATGTTGTTAAAGTTATTGAAAGAGGAAATGAAGAGGAAGGGGTAAAATTCTGGAGATTCAATCACTCATATAAGGGAGATGGCACCCTTGATAAATTAATGAAGGTTATTGGTGCCGTTAAACATGATATTGTTAACCCAGAAACTGGTAGAGATGTAAACATTGAAATTGGTAGAAATCAATTTGGAATACCAGTTGTCACATCTATAACATATCCATTAGAATCAACAAAGCTAAGTGAAGATACTGATTTATCTGCTGAATGGCTTTCTGATGATAGAACTTGGGAAGATGTTTATAGTGTTAGAGACTATAACTACCTATCTATAGTTGTTAAGGGTGATATACCAGTTTGGAGTAAAGAAAAAGAAACCTTTGTTGGTAAATTAACACTTGAAGAGAATACACAACGTGTGGAAGATGAAGATTTTGATTCGGAATTAACTCTTGGTGGTGATACTACTAAAGAAACGGTTACAGCCAATGAATCTACCACCAATGATGACGATGACGATGATGATTTACCATTTTAATATTGTTTTTCATTATATGAATATTGGGAGGGTCCACCTCCCAATATTTTAATTTTTAAAATTTCACAAAAATTATATACTTAATATGGCTAAGAAAGCACCTAAAAAAACCCTTCAAAAGAAGAGTTTTGATTTATCAAAGTTTAAAAAAAACAATGGGTTAAACATACCAGTTAAAGAAAAAGATTTAACTTGGATTCCATTATCTGATGCATTCCATGAAGCACTAAAAATACCAGGACTTGCCAGAGGTTACTTTACTTCTTTTAGAGGTTTTTCTAATACTGGTAAATCAACTGCAATGTATGAAGCGGTTGCTGGTTGCCAAAAGATTGGTGACTTAGCAGTAATCATGGAGACAGAAAATAATTGGTCTTGGGAACATGCTAGAGATGTAGGTGTTGAATTCACAGAGATTATAGATAAAGAAACTGGTGAGGTTGTTGATTATGAAGGTAATTTTATATTTATGAATGGTGATGATTTAATGAATAGATATAAATGTGTTGATTATTCAAATGGTAAGGAAGGTACAAAACAACTTAGAGGTGAACCAGTTATTGAAGATATCGCAAGATTTATTACACAATTATTAGATGCGCAAGACTCTGGAGAATTAGATAGGAATTTATGTTTTCTTTGGGATTCTGTTGGGTCACTTAATGGGTTTAAATCTGTAATGTCTAAGTCTAACAATAATCAGTGGAATGCTGGTTCAATGGAAACTGCATTTAAATCATTAATTAATCATAGAATACCTTCATCAAGAAGAGTAACTAAGCCGTTTATAAACACCTTTGCGGTTGTTCAAAAAATATGGCTTGACAACGAAAACAAGGTTGTAAAACATAAGGGTGGTGAAGCATTTTTCTATGCGCCAAGAGTGATTGTACATTTTGGTGGTATACTTTCACATTCAACTTCAAAACTTAAAGCAATATCTGGTGGTGAGACATACCAATTTGGTATTGAAACAAGGGTTAGATGTGAGAAAAACCAAGTTAATGGTATTGAAGAACAAGGTAAGTTAGCTTCTACATCACATGGTTATTGGAACCCTAAAAAGATAGATGAATACAAGAAAAAACATAGGGCATATATACTTAAAAAATTAAACACAACTCTTGATGATTTTACAATAGAAAAAGAAGCACAAGAATTTAGTTTAGATGATTTAGGTAACTAGATTTATTTTATAACCCTTAAAATACTACACAATGCGAAAAAGACCTCCAAAAAGTGGTAAGGTAAATAAATATAAAAACACACTATTAATTGATGGTAATGCTCTATTTAAAAGAGGTTTTATCGGGGCCAGAAATGAATATAATCGGCATGGTAAACAAATTGGTGGTATATATCAATTTTTAACCATATTAAGGAAACTTTTAACAGAGGATTTATACCATAAGGTTTTTAATTTTTGGGATGGTGAATTCTCTGGTAAATTAAGGTGGGATATATATAAAGACTACAAGAGTGGTAGAGGTAAGGATTATGTAAATGGGACTAAACCAGAAGACTTAGAAGAGGTTTTACAACGAGGTATGGTATTTAATTATCTTGAAGAATTATACATTAGACAATTACTTGATGACTGTGTGGAAAGTGATGATTTTATCGCATACTACTGCAAGTTAAAGAAAGGTGAGGAAAAGATTACTATAGCCACCAGTGACAGAGACCTATGTCAATTAATAGATGATAACGTTAGAATCTACCTATTAGATTTAAAAACATATGTGGATAAATATACTTTCATGTATTATTTTAAATACCACTACACCAATGTTGCACTTATAAAAATACTTTGTGGTGATAATAGCGATAGTATAAAAGGTATAAAGAGACTTGGTGAAGGTACGCTATTAAAACATTTCCCAGAATTAAAGACAAGAAAGGTAACGTTAGACGAAATACTAGAAAAATCAAAGATTTTACAACAAGAAAGGGTAGATAATAAAAAGAAACCTTTACAAATATTTGATAATATAGTAAACTCTATTACAGATGGTATACAAGGTAAAGACATATACCAAATAAACACCAAATTAATAGATTTAACGAATCCATTGTTAACTGAAGGTTCAATTAAACAAATGCATGATTTAATGAATTCTAAGTTAAGTAATGATAGAAGTATTAAGTCTGTGTATAAGATGCTTAAGAAGGATGGTATTGACATACTATTGGGTGAGCATAGATATAATAACTATTTATTACCTTTTAAAAAACTAATAGAAAGGGAGAAAAAGATAATATTGTGAACTAAATTACTAAATCATGAGAAATACGAAGCAAAAAAAGAAAAATTTTTGGGATAATTTTAGGTTTGAGTTTATTCTTTACATTAACGAACATAAGACAAGGGAAAATAAATTAAGACCAATCATATGCCAAAGACTTTTTGATGTTAGAAGATATAACAAGAATGTTTTAAATTCTATTGAGTTAAAAGAATTGATGGATGACTTAACTAATGTTAGTGAAATGGGTCTTATACCAAAATTTCTTAAAGAAAAGTCAGAAAAATACTTATGGAGAAATTATAATCCATATAGATGCTACGATAGAGAACCAAAAGATAATTTTGAGAATGAGGACATATTTACCTTTGAAATAAGGGTGGATAAACGAATTGTGGCCAAGAGTATGTTTTCTGGTAATTGGTTTCCAACAGAAGTTAGATATTCTGTAAATATAAAGGAAATAATTCCAGAAATCATTGACCAAATACAAGAATGTTTCAGCTTAAATGAGTATGAAACAACATATGAAAATTATGACTTAAAAATTGGTTAAAATACTTAAAATTTTGTACTAATAAATTAACTTCGGTATATTTATTTGTGCACCAATCAACAAGGTGGTTCAACACTTTAAAACTAAAATAACAAATGGGTAAAATAAACAAAAATGACTTAGGGTATCTTGGTATTGATTTCCAATATAGACTTATTCAGCAATTACTATTAGATAGGAAGTTTGGTGAGTCTATAGTTGATATAATAAAACCAAATTATTTTGATGATATTTTTTTAAGAACCGTTTGTGGTAAAATAATTGATAATTATGAAGAATATGAATCAATACCAAGCTTCAATGATTTACAATCTATATTATTTGAAACCATAGTTGATAAAGCGGATAAGTTAATATGTCTTGAACAATTTCAAAAAATACAGAATTCTGACCAAAATAATTATTTAAGGGTTCAAGATACTGCTATGAAATTCTGTAAACAACAGGAGGCAAAAAAAGCGGTTAGGGCGGTACAAAAAATAATTGATAATGGTGATTTAGATAGTTATTATCAAATTGAAGAAATATTTAAAAAGGCACTTGAGGTTGGTAATGAAAAGGATGATGGTATAGATGTGTTCCATGACATTAATAATGTTATGGCAGATGACTTCAGAGAACCAATACCTACTGGTATTAACGGGTTGGACGGGTATATGGATGGTGGACTTGCAAAAGGAGAGTTAGCAGTTATTCTTGCACCATTTGGTGTTGGTAAAACAACACTAATGACCATATTGGCGAACAATGCCAAAAATTTTGGTAAAAATGTCCTTCAAATATTTTTTGAAGATAATCCGAAGGTTATTCAGAGGAAGCACTTAACTTGTTGGATGAATGGTAAATATACACTTAATGAGTTAAATGATAACAGGGAAGAGGTTTTAAGTGTTGCTAATTATGAACAACAAAAGCCAGGTATTATTAAGTTAAAGAAAATGCCTAGTCATGGAACAACAATACCACAAATAAAACAATATATAAAAAAGTTAATAGCGAAAGGTTTCAGACCAGATATAATTTTACTGGATTATATTGATTGTGTTGAATCCACCAAACAATTTAAAGATGAATGGGGGGGTGAAGGTAATGTTATGAGACAATTTGAAACTATGCTTGATGAATTAGATATAGCTGGTTGGACTGCTGTTCAAGGTAATCGCTCATCAATTAATGCACAAACAGTTGACTCAAGTATGATTGGTGGTTCAATTAAAAAAGGTCAAATTGGTCACTTTATTTTATCAGTGGCAAAATCATTAGACCAAAAAGAAGAAGGTACGGCTAATATGGCTATTCTTAAATCAAGGTTTGGTAAAGATGGTATTGTATTTTCAGATATAACTTTTGATAATGGGAGAGTTTTGGTTGACATTACAGAAGATGGTGAAAAGGGTAATTCTTTTGTTGAGGCCAGACAAATAAAAGAACAAGCAGACCAAAATAGGGTTAATGAGGTTATTAATGCTATACGAAATACTTAAATTAAAAAACTAATAATACACAGCAATATGTACTTAAAAAATTCTGACACAGAAAAAAGATATTCTATTTTCCCTATAAAAAATCAAGATTTGTGGGATGCTTACAAAGCTGCCGAAAAACAAACTTGGGTTGCTGAAGAAGTTAATTTGGCTCAAGATAATTATTCAGATTTAACTGATGATGAGAAATTTTATCTAAAGAACATTTTAGCCTTTTTTACTATTTCTGATGGTCTTGTTATTGATAATCTGTGTGATAACGTAATAGATAATGTAGATATTGCTGAGGCTAAATATTACTATAACCACCAAATGTTTATAGAGCAAGTACATGCAAATGGTTACTCTTTACTTATAGATACATATATTAAAGACCAAAATGAGAAAAAAGACTTATTTAATTCAATGCTAACAAATGATGCCGTTAAAGATAAAGCATCTTGGGCTGAACATTGGTTAAGTAATGGTACTTTTGTTGAAAAATTAATCGCATTTGCGTGTGTTGAAGGTATCGCATTTTCATCAGTTTTTGCTGGTGTATTTTGGTTTAGGAGTAGAAATAAAATGCCAGGTTTAGCTGAAATGAACGAATTAATATTAAGGGACGAATCATTTCATTATGAGTTCGCCTTACAAATGTTTAAAAATTACATAAAGGAAGAATATAAACCAAGTAAAGAAAAAATTAAAGAAGTTATATTATCTTGTTTTGATACCGAAAAAAGGTTTATAGAAGAAAGTCTACCCGATGGGTTACAAGGTATGACTAAAGACATGATGATTGATTATGTTAAATTTGTTACTGATATAGTTTTAAAAGATTTTATTGGTGAAACTGAATTCAAAACACAAAACCCACTTGATTTTATGAAAAAGATTGGTCTGTCATCAAAGAATAATTTCTTTGAAAGAAGAACTGGTGGTGGATATACAAGGGTTGATATACCAACAAGTAATGAAGGTATTTTTGATGACGATGATTTTTAACATTATAAAAAAATATGCATATGAAAATAATTAAAAGGAATGGCAGTAAGCAGTCTTTCAACAGTGGTATATACGTAATACATACACCCGAAAATTACATTTATATTGGTAAATCAATTAATTTAAATAGAAGATTAAAAGATTATACTAGTAAAAGTAGTAGAATAAAAGGTCAACCTAAAATATATGAATCAATAAATAGATTAGGTTGGGATGGTCATCATTTTACTATTTTAGAATATTGTAGTAAAGAATTATTAAATGAAAGAGAACGATACTGGCAAGATAAATTTGACTGCACTAATCCTTTATTTGGTTTAAATGTAGTATTACAGAACTCAACAGCTAAAAGGAGAGAGTTTTCAAAAGAATATAGAGATATGTTGAGTGAAAAAAATAAGGGAAGTGGTAATCCATTTTACGGCAAGAAGCATACACAAGAAAATAAAGAAAAATGGTCTAAACAAATATCTGGTAAAAACAATTTAAATTATGGGTTAAAAGGTGAAGAACATCCCGCTTATGGTAATAAATTATCGCAAGAATCTAGAGAAAAGATTAGCGAAAGACTCAAAGGTATGCCTAAAACAAAAGAACATAATGAAAAAGTGAAACAAAGTTTAATTAAAGTTAAAGGTAGAAAAATTATTAGGATAACAGATGGTAAAATATGGGATTCAGTACCGTTATGTACCAGTGAATTAAACATACCAACTACTACATTCTACCGAAACATCAAAAAGGAAAACAATAAGTTTAATTTAAAATACTTATAATATGTATATTGTAAAAAGAGATTTAAGTCGGCAAAGATTTATGCCAAACAAAATTTTAAATAGATTAAAACAACAATCAAAGGGTTTAAGTGTAAATGCCGATAAATTATTTCAAAAAGTTATACCACACATAAAAGATGGTATGACTGCAACTAATATAGATGAAATAATTGCTTTTCAATCTGCCGATTTACAAATAGAACACCCAGATTATAGTATTTTAGGTGGTAGAATACTAATATCTAGACAAGCAAAGTTGTTAGAAGTAGAAATGAAGTTAGTTGACCAAAAATTTGATTCTTTTGCCGCATCTACATTTTTAAAAAAATATTCTAAAAAGGATGCAACAGGTGTTCCAATAGAAATACCATCAATGATGTACAATAGGGTTGCCAACCACTTATACCCAAAATCATATAAAAATAGAAGAAAACTACTTGAAGAGTTATATGATAAGAAAATAAACTTTGCTACACCTATTTTGGCTAACTCTGGAATAGAAGGTAGGAATGGTATGATTAGTTGTAATTTAACAACATTAAAAGATGATAGTATAGAAGGTATAAATGAAACATTGGATAAAATTTCTCATGGGTCTAAAGAAGGTTCTGGTATAGGTCTTAATATCGACAGATTAAGGAGTTCAAAAAGTTTAGTTAGTAGTTTTAAAGGATATGCTGGTGGTGTTGTTCGATTTGCTGATATGGTACAATCACATATGAGATTTTATAAACAAGGTAATAGGTCTGGCAGTTGTGCGTTATATTTATCAACATGGCATAAAGATATTTTAGAGTTCTTAGAGTTAAGATTACCCATTGGTGAAGAATTAAATAGAGCTAGAGATTTATTTACCGCAGTTAGTGTAGATGATGTATTCATGAACGCACTATTAAATGGTGAAAAATACTATATATTTTGCCCTAATGACATTAAGTTAGCTGGATTAAATCCACTATATACATCTAATGGTGAACAATTTAAAGAAATTTATGATAAAGCAGTTGAATTAGGTATTGGTGAACCAATTGAACCAAAAAAGATTTGGGATGCTATTATACGTTCACAAGTTGAAAGCGGAACACCTTATGTTTTTAATAAGGATAATGCAAATAAAAGAAATATGCAAGATAATATAGGTGTTATCGGCCAAAGTAATTTATGTATAGAGGTTATGCAAGCAAGTAAACCAGAATATACACCACAATGTACATTAGCATCTATAAATCTAGCGGAACATGAAGATTTAAAAAGTATTGCCAAATCAACAAAGGTATTAGTTAGAGCATTAAATAAAGTTATTGATATAAACAAATGGTCTGACCAATGGTCTAAGAATGCTGGTGAAGACCAAAGAGCCTTAGCTATTGGTGTTGCTGGTTTAGCTGATTTCTTCGCCAAAAGAAAACTTTCATTTGAAAGTGATGAGGCTAAAAAATGGAATAATGATATTTTTGAGACAATGTATAAGTCTGCGTTGGAAGAAAGTATGAAATTAGCTAAAGAGGATGGACAAAATTACCCAGCCTGGGAAGGTAGTAAATATAGTAATGGTGAGACATATATAGAAGGGTGGTCACCATTAGAAGATGATGAACCAATACCAATGCGAAATTCATTATTATTAGGTTTAATGCCAACAGCATCAAGTGCTATTTTATTAGGTGCATTTGAATGCTTTGAACCTATAACATCTAACCTATTTACTAGAATGGTTGGTGATGGTGAATTTATAGTGGTTAATAAGTATTTAGTGGAGGAATTGGATGTTTTAAACTTATGGACTAATGAGATACGTGATATTATTATCTCAAATGAAGGTAGTATACAAGAAATACAACAAATACCAGAAGATATAAGATTTAGATATAAAACTGTTTGGGAAATACCACAAAAAATATTACTTGAATTAGCTATTATTAGAAATAAATACGTGGACCAATCACAAAGTATGAATGTTTATCATAAAGATGCTAAATACAGTAAGATATCAAGCGCATTAGTTTTTGCATGGAAAAATGGCCTAAAAACTGGTGTGTACTATACCAGAACAGAATCTAAATTAGGTAAAAATAAAAAATTGTCTGCATCTCATAATAAAAGTGAAGAACCAATTAAAAAACCAGAAAACTCTATGTTTAGTTGTGCTGGTGGTGGTTGCGATACTTAGAGGCTTTAATGTAGTATTTAATTTTTAAAAAATAACATATAAAATGAAGAAAATAAAACTTTTCTTCATTTTTTTTTCATAAAATATAATTTTGCTGAAATTGCTTATATTTAATATAAAACAAATTATATTTTATGAAAAATTTAAATTTATTAATTTTATTGTGTTTAACACAAATTATGTTTGGTCAAACACACAAAACATTTGTTAAAAGTTTTAATACTTACAACAATTATAGTATTATGTGTGACCTTCCAGGTGATTTAAAGATAGAAAGATGGGACAGACCCTATTGTCAGCTTGTTTCTGGAGTAAAAATAACTAATTTTGGTGATAATATATTATCTAAGTTGGTTATTAGTAAGAGATATGAAGTAAATGTAAATAATGATTTAAATCACACACAAATAACTCTACCCAATATAAAGAATTTCGTTATGGTTAATGGGGTTGATTTAGAAGAAGAATTTATTTTCGTTATTAAGGTTCCCAACCATTTTAATGTGATTAAAAAGAAAATATCTGAAGAAATACTTCAATAAGTATATTTATATATAAACACAACTATGGCTGATAATGGTAAATTTATTAATATTGCATTCCCCTTCAAAGAAAGTAGAAGGGGTGATTTTGTTAAGTTAAATAGTTCAGATAAGCAAGCTATTAAGGCTGATTTAATGCATCTTATACTTACTAGAAGAGGTGAGAGACTTTATTTACCAGATTTTGGTACCGATTTACTTAGGTATATTTTTGAAATGAATGATGATTCAACACATGTTGAAATAAAGAAACATCTAAATGATGTTATAAAGAAGTATTTACCAAATCTACAAGTAAATGAAGTAATTGTTGAACAAAGTGAAAGAAGTGAATATGCCGTTACCGTTAGAATCGATTATACTATAACTGATGATGTTTTTGAAGATACTGATTTTGTTATCATACAACTATAATATCAATTAATTGACATTGCTTGGTTTTGTAATAAATTTAACTCCACAAACTCTTCATATTCTGAATAATTCATAGTATCAATACAAAATGGTAATGGGTTTATTTTCTTATTATTATAAATAACCTCATAATGTAAATGAGGGCCCGTTGAATTTCCAGTATTACCAACAAAACCTACAATCCCCCCCTTTTTAATTTTTTGTCCTAATTTGACCCTTATTTTGGACATGTGGGCATAGAGTGTTTTATAACCATACCCATGGTCTATAATAATATTGTTACCATAACCACTTCTCTTATATTGTATCTTAACTACCTTCCCATTTCCAGTTGAATATATTGGGGTACCAGTTTTTGCTGGAAAATCTATACCAGTATGCATTTTAATTACCTTAAAAATGGGGTGTATCCTATAACCAAATCCAGAAATCTTATTATTTGTTAAATCAAAGTCTTTAATTGGTAATATTGATGGTATTGATGCAAACATGGTTTCTTTGGTGTTAATCTCATCAATTATTAAATCTTGAGAGTTAGCTATAAGACCAATATTATGTTTTATCTTTAATAATTTTTTCTTTACTAACGCTAAGACCTCAGCATTTGATTTTCCACTTAATTTTTTGTTTAATTCATTATTTGGTCCAGACCATAAATAATCTTTTTTAGGTTCAACACCTAACATGATGGTATAAATGGTATTATCCCTTTCAATTAGGTTATCAATAACAGAATTAACTAAGGTCATCTTATTACTGATATTTTGGTAGTTTTTTCTAAGTATTATTAAATCCTTAACATCATTAGTGTTTTTAACTCTAAGGGTTATAATAGATACAATAGAAGTATATCCAATAATAAAGGCTAGAGTTATAAAAACACTAAGTGGGGTAAATTTAATTAAATACCCCACTTCATCATATTTTAGACTATCTTCATTAAAGATGTATGCTTTACCCATATATGTATTTTTTTGTTCCACAGTCATATATCCTATATAAACCATTATCAAGACATATTTGATGTGCTGTTTTATTTTTACAATACCCCATGTTAACTAATTTATGTTTTTGGTATTTAACTCTATGTTCTCTTTTTTTATTGTTTATTATAAACCAATTTGGTTGTGTATTTTCTATGAAATTAAACCCTAGTAAATTATACATATTACCAATACTCCATCTTCTATCTGCATAACTAATTATTTCTTTTGGGTTATACATTTTAATAAAGTGTTTAAATATTTTAGAGGCACCACCAATCACCGTTAAATCAATTTTATTACAAAATCTTATTAATTCATATTCTGAAGCATTGAACACTGGTCTTTTACCAAAAGTCATTAATGACACCAACTCATTTTCATAATAAAGCCCAATATTAACCTTTGAACCAACAGCACCTTGAATATGATTTTTATTGAGGAATTTTGTTTTATCTTTTGTTGGAACTTCTCTTATTTGACATTTCCTACCATATATTTTATTAGTTGTTAATCCCAATATGTTTTTTAATCTACTTTTAACAATATCTTTCTTATTAATCCATTCATCCTCAAATATGTGAATTAATTGGATACCATTACTTTCACATAATCTTGTTTTATTAATGTGATAAGTATTAGATTTATATACTTCTGAATGCCAATAAAGACCATTAAACTCAATTGCTATATTTTTTGATGGGATATAAATATCTAACTCAAATGGTTTAATAATTTTTCTGTTATTATTTTCAAATTCAAGACTTAACGATTTAATAAAATCTTTTAATTCATTTTCATAGCTAGATGAACCAATAGAACATTTTTTACAACCACCGCCTCTTAAATGGTAATTTGGTGTTACTTCAACATCACCATGTTCTGTACAAGTTATTATTGTATTGGTATTAATACCATCAAATACTGTATTTTTATAAGTATAACGACCATCATGTATTTCCTTTGCTTTATTTACAAAGGATTTAGTATCAAAAATTCTGTTAATTTCACAATATGGACACCCTCTTTTTTTATTTGTTAAATTATTAAAAGACGTTGTAAAAACCCCATGTTCTTTACAAACTACATCAATTTTTGTTGCTGCATTTGTATAATTAATATTGTTGTAATCATATTTATTGCCGTATATTTCAGTTAAAACATTAATCGCTTTTTTAGTGTCATACTTAGTTGTTCCACCACAATACTTACACCCTCTACCAGATAAATGATTATCTGGGGTTTGCTCAAATTCCCCATGAGTTTTACAAATAATTTTTACTTTTAATTTAGTATTTTTATAATCAACAATACTATAATCATACTCATCACCATGTATTTCTTTAGCTTCTTTAATAAATTGTTGTGTCGTTTTACTTTTATTTTTTCTTTGTTTAATTTTACTACATTTAGGACACCCCTGTCCCCTATTAATATGATGTACAGGTTTTTTATTGAATTCACCATGCACTCTACAAATTATTATTAGGTTTTTATTATTTGTGGTATAATTTGATTTTGAATAATCATACTTATCCCCATGTATTTTTTTAGCCTCACATACAAACTGTTTAGTTGTCTTCTTTTTCATATCGTTCCTTTTCGTTCTTAGTTACAAGTATAGTTATAAATATATAAAAAGTCAAATAAACATGTATTTTTTTTAATTTTTTATTATTATGATATTTATAATAAAACAATTATGTTATGCCTAAAAAAATAAATTATTATAGTAGAAACTTTGCTGATGTAAGACAAGAATTGATAAATTTTGTTAAACAATATTACCCTACAATATTCAATGATTTCAACGATGCAAGTGTTGGTATGATGCTTTTAGAGTTAAATGCTGCGGTGGGTGATATGTTATCATTTCAGACTGATAGGATGTTTCAAGAGACTCAATTAGACTTTGCACAAGAAAGGAGTTCTATATTGTCTATGGCTAGAACATTTGGGTTAAGGGTGCCAGGTAAGAGACCATCAGTTACAATTGCTGATTTTTCTGTTACTGTACCAGTTTTAGGTGATACATTTGATGTTAGTTATGCACCAGTAATAAGAAGAGGTGCCCAGATAAGTGGTGCTGGAAAAGTATTTGAAGCACCAGATGATATAGATTTTTCTTCACCATTTACTACTGGTGGCATACCAAATAGGCTTATAATACCAAACTTAGATAATAATAATAACATAATAAACTATGTATTAACAAAAAGAGAGATAGTTACAAATGGTGTTACTAAAACTTTAAAAAGAACAATAAGTGAGAGCGATGTTAGACCATTTTTTGAGGTAATACTACCAGAAGATAATGTTTTATCAATTAACTCAATAATAACCCTAGAGGGTACAAACATAACAAGTAATCCAACCCTATCTCAGTTATATGATGAAGATAATAGATGGTATGAGGTTAATGCTTTAGCTGATGATATAGTATTTATACCAGACAATACAAAACTCAGTGATAATTCAACTGTGAAACCAGGTAAGTTTAAGAAAGTTAACCAAAGATTTATAAGGGAGTATACTGACAATGGATTCACCAAATTAATTTTTGGTGGTGGTTCTGAAGATATAAGTTCATTATGTGATTTTGGGGTTAATAAATCCCTTGTAAATAGAATTGGTGATTTTATAAATAATACGGCATTTGGTTTAACACCAACCGCAAATCAAACTATGTTTGTGTCTTATAGAGTAGGTGGTGGTGCTTCAACCAATATTGGACCAAATACACTTAATACTATTGTTAATGTTGAAACAGTTGTTAATGGTGCAAATAATGTAATAAATCAACAGGTTAGGAATTCTGTAACTGTTAATAATCCATTACCAGCATTAGGTGGTAGAGATGAACCAAGCATTGAGGAATTAAGAAACTTAGTTAGATATAATTTTTCATCACAAGAAAGATGTGTAACAATAGAGGACTATAAAACAAGAATAGCACTAATGCCTGGGGAGTTTGGTATTCCATTTAGAAATAATGTAATGGAAGTACAAAATAAAGTTAAGGTTTTTATAATAACACTTGATGAAAATGGAAATTTAAGTACTAGTTCCACTAGTGCATTAAAGGACAACATATCCATTTATCTATCAGATTACCGAATGCTTAATGATTATATTGAAGTTGATAGTGGTAATGTATATAATATAGGATTTGAGGTTGATTTATTTGTTGATAAACAATTTCCACAATCCGAAGTTATTTCTCAATCAATAAGTACAATTTCAGATTATTTTAATATAGACAAATGGGGTATGGGTGATAATATTTATTTAGCCCAATTAGTTGAACAAATAAATAATGTCCCAGGTGTTTTAAATGTTATTGATTTAAGAGTTTATAATAAGGTTGGTGAGGGTAAATATTCATCAAATGAAATTCCGCAACCATATATTGATGATGCAACAAGACAAATTGATTTATTGGGTGAGTACACTCTTTTTGGGGACCCAGTGGGTATGTTTGAAATTAAATTTATTGACCAAGACATCAAAATAAGAGTAAAATAATTTAAATACAATTATTGACTTTATTCAATTTAAACGTTATATAATATGGTATAACATAATCATAAAAATTTTTTATATGGGTTGCAATTGTAAGAATAAAAATAATGGTAATTTGACAAATGAGTCTGAAAATGATAAAACATTTGGTGATAAAATACTAACATTTTCGGTTAAGGTAATTTTATTTATCTTTGTTTCAATATTAATTAGTGTGGTAATTATTCCATTTTCTATATATGTAATACATAAGGCAATCTTTAGAGATGGCACCTTGAATGTGGAAAATTTCATAACGAACAGTAAAAAATATTTTAATAAGAATAATGCTATCAATAATAACACACCCAAAACTAATGTTGTTGATAGTCAAAATAATTAAAAAATAAAGATAATTAATGTCTAACAACATAAGAATAAAAACTACTCCTGGTGGTGAAAATAAATTCCTAAAGGTAAAAATAAACCAAGACTTTGATTTTATTGAAATCCTATCATTAAGGATATCTCAAAATCAAGCGTATAAGCGTTTTTGTTCTGATTATGGGGTTGTTGTTGGTAGAGTAATTGTTAACAATGGGGTGGGTGTTCCAAATACTAAGGTTTCCATATTTATACCAATAGATAGTGATGATGCACTAGACCCAGAAATACTAGGTCTTTACCCATTTGAGATATTTACGGATAAAGATTCTGATGGTATACCATATAATTTACTACCTAAAAATTCAAGAGGTAAGGACGATTGCCACACAACAATTGGTACTTTTCCAAGTAAACGAGAAATACAAGATAACGCACAATTAAGTGATATATATTGTAAGTATTATAAATACACTACCACCACAAATGATTCTGGTGATTTTATGATATTTGGTGTTCCAGTAGGTTCACATTTTTTACATGTTGAAGCCGATATTTCAGACATTGGTATTTTTTCACAAAAACCCTACGAATTAATAATAGATGGGGGTAATTCAAATAATTTTCAATCACCAACAAAATATAAGGATAGATTACAAACATCAAACTTAAGTCAATTAAAAACATTTTCACCGATTAGTGTTAGTGTTATACCATTTTGGGGAGATATTAACCAATGTGAAGTTGGTATAAGTAGAATTGATGTTGATTTGAGGGTTAATATAACACCAAGTGCTTTATTTGTTGGTTCTATAATTAGTGATAGTGGAAATAATAGTGTTGGTAAACTTTGTGTCCCTAGAGAAAACATAGGTAAACATTCACAATTATCTACTGGTTCTGGTAGTATAGAAATGATTAGAAAAACCAGGAATGGTGGTACTGAAAGATTTGATGTTAATGGTGGTCAAGTCATAGATGATAATGGAACTTGGGCCTATTTAATCCCAATGAACCTAAATTATGTTGTTACATCTGAAGAAGGTGAATTAATACCATCAAATGACCCAACAAAGGGTATACCAACAACTGCTGATGTTAGATTTAGAATAGGTATGAATGTTAATGGTTCTGAAGGTCAGTCAACTACCAGAGCTAAATACTTAGTACCAAATAATCCAAGTGGTAGTACCATTGATTATAATTTTGATAATACTACATCTAATTCTAGCTTTACAGAATTAATATGGAATGAAATATATACAGTAAAAAATTATATTGCTAGGGCTCAAGTGAGTACAGCAAATATAGAAGAAAGAAATTTCGTAGGTATAAAGGATGTTGACGAAGGACCATTTTCACCATTCCCATTTAATAAATTAGATATAGATATAAACCCACTATTTGGTCTTATATGTCTATTTTTAAATATATTTGTTACAATACTTTGTGCTTTTAACACAAGTATAATACCACTTATTAATACCGTAATATTTCTTATTAATGGTATATTAACAACAATTTGTTTTGCTGTTGCAACTATATCTATAGTTGCATGTGGTTTAGGTAATATTGGTAATCCAGCTGGTGCGGCAGAATGTAGATGTGATTCATGTATAAACGATAATTGTGACCCAACTAATACAAACGTGGATAATTGTTTATCTGTGTGTCGTGACCCAATTTTAGATTATATACCATATATAACATTGGAATGCGCTGCCGACCCAAGTGGTATGAAATATGCACCATGTGGTTTTAAATTTGGTATTGATTTTGGTTTATCTTGGGAAGCGACAAATAATGCCTCATTACCTCAAGGTTTTCATTATCCACTTGATAATCATATTGGACATGAATTACCAGATGCTGGGTGGATAGAGTGTCAAGCACTTGATTTAGCAAAGGCATTAAATGTATTTAAGTTTGATTTTTATAATGATTGGGTAAACGGTACATTATATTCTTATTTGTTTAGTGTTAAGATAAGTGGTGATAATTCAAAATTTTGTGATACAGATTGTGTTCAAACTGCAAATTTTTGTAGGAATAACTTTATATTTGATACATGTACGACTGCACCACCATTTTCTACATATACCCCACCATTTAATACTAGTGGTATTGGTGGTGCAACATATACTGGAACATTTAAAAATATATTTGAAGGGTTAATAAAAAGACATAAAGATGAATTTTATTATGTGCCAAAATCAGTGAAAGGTGGGAATAAGTTATATGCGACAGATATTGTTAGTTTAGGGTCAATGGTTGATTGTCATTGGAAAGGTATACCAAACATTCATAAATATTTTGTTGATACAACATATAATATACCACCATTTGTTGCTGAATATTCTGGTGATACAAATGTTATTGACGTGACGGGTTTTGATACCCCATTAGGCGATGGTTCCACACTCATTGGTAACGTGTTTTGTTTACCAGGCATTGCTGGTATTCTGACTGATGTTCATAACTGTGTCAACATAAGGCGATTATGTGAGCTTGGTGTTGGTTTAGATGAAAATAGACAAAATGTTGGATTAGGAGAGGTTAACAATAGAATAGATAATAGAGATGTTGAGGCAACATATGTTAGAGGTGCGTTTGCGTTTTTAAATGGTCTCACAACAACATCACCAGCACAATTTGATGAAATAAAGTTTGATAGTGATGTTGGTTCTAATTTTGGTCATGATAATGGTACACTGTATAGTCAATTCAGACAAACTAAACTCCTTAATGACATAAAAGAACGTGAGAATTCATTTTATTTTTATTTTGGACTTATAAATGGTAATGGTGCCATAACAAAAATGAATAAGAACTTTTTTACTGAGTGTATACCAGAAGACGATAGTGATTTTATTGTTGTTGGTAATGTAATTAGTGGTGACGATGGTACAAGTAATCCACCAACCACCACACCAACAGGTGAAATAGATATAAATATATTAAATGGGGTTGGCCCATATCAGATTGAATGGGATGGTCCAACAGTTAATGGTGTTCAATATAATTTGTTTATACTTAGTCACCCCACAGATGACCAAACATTAACGAGCTTATATTCTGGAACATATAATGTTAAGGTGATTGATGAATTAAATAGAGTTGCCGAAGGGTCTTTTTATGTTCCAGGACCAGACCCAGTTTTATGTAATGTTCAAGGTACAAATGTATCACAAAATGGTTTAACAGATGGTAACATTAGTGTTGGTATTCAAAATGGTATCCCACCATACACCGTTGAATTATTCAATGGCAATACCCCCATACCTCCAATACAAACATTAACAGTATCACTCTCATCAACTACCTTTCCATCTTTAGGGGTTGGTACTTATGATGTTATTGTTACTGATAATGCCACACCAGAAAGTATATGTAGTAGAACTGTAATAATCACTGAACCATCTATTTTAAATGTTAGTGTTACTGGTAATACAATAAGTTGTAATGGTTCTAATGATGGTGTTGCATATGTTTTAGTAAATGGTGGTGTGCCACCGTATAATATAACTTGGGTGGTTAATTCTACTGGTAATTCTTTACCATCTGGGACTACTATAACAAACTTAAGTGCAGACACATATACAGCAACAATAACAGATAATAACGGTCTTGGTCAAACAGCCACAGGTTCATATCTTGTGACTGAACCACAAGATATTACATTTAGTCCAATTTCACATACTAATGTTAGTTGTAAGGGTTCTAATGATGGTCAAATATCATTAACAAATGTTAATTCTGAAAATGATGTGGTTATTACATTAAAAAAGGGTCAAGCAGTTATCTCAACTTCACCATCAATAAGTACATTGGGGGGGTATTCTTTTTCTGGTTTAGAACCAGGTTTATATCTTGTAACACTAACAGATGTTATAAATGGTTGTAGTAAAGTTAGTGGTGTATCAATACAAGAACCAAGCAACTCATTTTCGGTAAACTTAACCCAAAACTCTACAACATTTACAACAACCGCAACTGGTGGTTGGGGTGATGAACCGCCTAATAATCCATCACCTAACAATGAATATATTTATACGTGGCAATATAAACTATTAACTGGTGGTGGATGGTTACCAGTGACACAAATACCAACAAACACTTATTCAAATGGGGTTGGGACATCTGTTTTAAATTTAACATCAACAGGTTATCAACTTAGATGTGTTGTAAAGGCGCAAAATAATACAGGTTCTTTCTGTCAACAATTTACAAATCCAATTACAGTATGAAAGGTAGAATAAGACATAGATTAAATATATTTAGGTCTAAATTAGATATAAATGAGGATACATTTGTAAATGTTAGTTTATCTGGGGATTTGAAACCATTACCACCTGGAGAAATAAATCATGTTTTAAATGTTGGTGAAGAATTTAATAATGAACGACAATATTCGACAATTTATAGGTTAATCGGTACAATAACACCATTATTTAGTAACCCATTGATGAATATGCGTACAACTGGGTTAGTACCAACTGATTTTGGTACATCGCAGTCAATATCTGAGGATGGTTTAGGTTTAGATGTGTTCGATAGGGATATATTTAAAAAAGAACCATTTAGTATTCAATCAATAAATCCAACACTTTCTTTTAGTGAGGCATTTAATAAAGGATTAGCTGAAAATGATGGTTGGTTTGGGTTTTTTGACCCAGACATAACAAAAGTTGGGTCTTGTTCCTTTTATGATATTGAACCAACCAGAAAGAGATTTGAATTGGGTTCATATGTTAATAATAATTGGAAAATAACAATTACTTACCCAAGTAGTGTAGATACCACTCATATAACTGTGAATGGTGGTTTATTAATAACTGGTTCAGAAGAAGTTACTGTTGGAGGTGTACCTATGGTTGCATTAACCACAGCAACTTATCATGGTTTAAGTAATGGAGATAAGGTTAGATTAACAAACATGTCAAATATTGGTTATGATGGTGATTTTACTGTGGCAAGGTTAGGATTAGATAATGGTGATTATCAAAATAATTATTTTGTGATAAATTTAAATCCGAATGATGTTACATTGGGTGTTGTAAGTGGTAGAATGAAACGACTAGTTAATGGTCAAGAATCTGAATATTATGTGAGGGAATTTGAAAAGTTATTGGATAATGATGGTAATTATGAAATGTATCCATTAGGGTTTAGTAATAATGTATTCAATGATAAAAATTATCAATTTATTATTAATCAAGATATTGATGTTTATGGGTTAACAGATAACTTAGGGAGACCATTAAGTGAATTATATTTAACAATAATAAAGACAGATAGCAATGGAATGTTCCATAATGTTCAATCTGGGTTAGATTTAGAATTCTTACCAAATAATCTAACACCTAAAGAATTATCAAATGTTAGGAAAATAACATATGATACTACCACAACACACACACCATTAGAAAGTAATATACTTTTATCTAATAGTAAATTTTTAGGGGATATTGTTGAATATAATAAGTTTGAGTTAATAGAAAAACCATTAACCGATGTTTTACATAGGTTTAACACTAAAAACCGTGAAATTAGTTTTGGTAATTCAGTTGCTATGGGACCAAGAAGAGAAGGTTATTTATACAAACCACATCATTTAATAAAAATAAGAGAATTTTCTTTATTTATTGAACAAGGTGATGAAAATACAATTGGTATGCCAGATTATGCTGAAAATTTGGGTGATGGGAGATATTTATGGAGAGACTTATTAGATATTGGTGTTTTTGATGGTGGTGAGTTATTAGATTATCCATTTACAAATGGTGCACATTACATACATCAAAATTATTGTTTTATGACAATGAGGCAAGACCCATTTAGTTTGTATGACTTATATTATGAAGGAGATAGATTCGGTCAACAATTTAACCCACCAGACCCAATAGGTGAAACAATAACAGATAAATTTGAAGTAAAACAAAGTGATGATGGATGTTAATAGATATATCATAAGACAACCATTTTTGTCTACAACAACAGCAACAACAATTAATTTACCAGTTAGTCAAACACTAGGTTTAGCTGGTCAACAAGAAACTATTGATTCTAAATTTATTGATGTTGAGGTTGAGAATTCTATTAACCCTATATTTGATTATGAAACTGTTAGATTTATCCCACAATACAGTGGTATTTGTGATACAATAACATATAGTATAAATTTATTAGATACTAATGGTAATTATCCAACTAACACAAACTGGTCTGATGCTAACTTTGATTTTGATGATTTTAATTTTAGGACAAATGCATTTACCAAGAGTTTTTTAAGGTTAGATTTTTATGATAGTGATATAGGGACAAACCAAAGGCTTTTATTTTTCAAAACCATATTTCCTAATATAGATAGTACTACGGGGCAAATCCCACAATCAATTAATTTACCATTAAATTTTAATGTTGGTAATGTATTAAAAGATAGGTCATTAAATGGTGAAGGGTTTTTTCTGTATTATTTTAAGGATGAGGTTATACCAACAGTACCAAAAGAATTATATATGAGGGCAACATTTTTAAATGCTAAGAATGGTAAGGCTACAAGTATGATGTCATCTAATGACCCCAATATAACAATAGATAATTTAGCCAAAACTGCTAGTGGAAAACTATACACCAAATATGTATTAACAAGAGGTTATGATGGGTATTATTATGAAATTGACACAAATTATTCAAATAATATAATACCATATATTAACCCATCATCATATTTGGTTAATTTATATCAAATTAGTGTATCATAATGGAAATAATAAAGAGAAAAATATTACTAGAAGATTACATCTACAGAGGTTATGTAGATGTGGACTTAAATGATGGTACAACAATTAAGTATGGTGATTTAACAGCGACAACGTTTAATCTTAATGTATTTATTAAGCAAGAATTTGACGATATGGGCATGGGTACGGATATGGCATTTAAACCTAAAGATGGTTCCGTTCCAAATTATAACCCATTAATAGAAAAGTTAAATTCTAGTGGTTTGACATTTAATTTCATGAACGGTGCGACCACGAATATAGTTGATGATGGGACTTCACCAAACACTAGATACCCTAACAAAACTAAGGAAGATTATTATATTTCTGGTAATATACTTAGTGGGTTAACTGAAGATAGGGTTGATGTTGTGACATCATATGATAATACTCAAAAATATAAACCATTATTTAACTTAGAAAGTGGGGTTTTTGATGATTACAAGGGTATTTCTTTTAGTGCGGTAACAAGGGTTATTAATAATGATAATTTAATGCCATTAAATTATATTATTGATGGTGATGCCAATGAGGTTATTGATGTAAATAACCCACAACCAAATAGAGGTGTTTTTCTTAAGACATATAGTGGGTTAACCAGAGTAATAACTGGGACAATTTTTCAACCATACAATATTCCATTAACTGAGTTATATTATAAGGGTCAAGGTTTTAATGAAACCAATACAGTATATTCTGCAACAACAAAAGAAGAATATTTATTTGGTATAACAACCCCACCAGAGGTACAAAACGATGTTTTAATTGATAGGGGGTTAACCACAGTAATTCAAAGTCATATACAATTATCCGAGATAACTAATATGGGTGATTTAGTTAATTACGGAAATGGTTATTATAAAATACAAAAATAAAGACATATTAACTATTTATATATGTCAGACTAAAAAAAAATATAAAAAATGTCACAAGGAATTTATGGAACAGTAAGAGGTGCAGATGTGTCCCCAAATGATGTGGATATAACAGTCTTTTATTCAACAGATAGGAGTGTTTCCAATACGAATGTCTTTAAGTTAGATTCTTCTAATTTAGTGGCACTAAATAACCCAACCAACACAAGTGGTTTTGAAACATTTGGTGGTCTTTATACCCTTAAACTACCAGTAACTGAATTTTCAGCTAAAGGTGTCTATACTATTGTATTCAAACCATCGGAAATTAGAACTAAGATTGTTGATTGTGGTGTTTTAGCGGCTTTTCCAGACATAAAGGGTTTAGTTTTCGATACCTCAGACCCTAATTTAAGTTCTTTTTTAAGTGATTTTGAAAATAACAATCTAATTGGATATAGAATAGAGTACTTAAATACAGATACTAGTGCAACAGATAAAAAGATACAGAATTATTTTAAGATAATCACATCAAATAATAGGGCTGAACCAGTTAATCAAAATTTAACTAACACAAATCAAAAAGCGATTAGATATAGGTATAATGATAATTCTACGTTAGTTTTTTGTACAGTTTCACCATCCTCCCCATCAAACGTTAAACCAAATATACTACCATTTATTGGGGCACCAAATCAAGATGTTATAATAAGTAACACATTTTTCACACCATTTATATTAGAAGTTGAAATGGTTGAATATGACATTGAAACGCTGGCTATTGGTCTATATGGTAATCAAAGTAAAAGTCTTGAGGATGGTATATATACTATATATAATTTCAATGATGAAATATATAAACAATATAACTTATTTGAAATTAAAGATAGGTTTAGTGGTAAACCATTATTTGAGATTCGTGAAGATAGATTAAATAACATAGACTTTCAAAAAGGTTTTGACGATATTTCAAACGTATAATAAATGAGTGATAAAATTAAGGTTGTTGGTTACGCTCAGAGAATTTTCTTTGATAATGGTATTGAATATAGGAACTTTACTGATGATTTAGTTGGTAATCAATTAACTGAAAATTCTGATGGTGAAAGCTCAATATTAACATTTGGTAATTTTGTTACAACAACTAATTTTAGAGGTAGGGCAAGTAGATTATATAGTACTAAAAAATTTAGTAAATTTTATTCTCTTGATAATTTAGGGGTTACAAGTGATAAGCTTACTTCGTTACTAAATAATAATATAAATGTAACACTTAATTTAGATAAAACAGATTTATGTAATTTTGCGTATTTCGGGTCTTCAACTGAATTTATTAGGGTCAATCTAGAGAACATAATAACAAAATGGCCAGCATCAATTTTCTTAAGTCCCATAAGAGATACGGAGACAACATCGGTCTCTGGGAATACAATTGAAAATTATTTATACGACTTTAATCTTAACACATCAACATTTAGAGTTCCAACAAATTTTATAGTAAATAATTATAATATTAATTATAGAACTAACGGTTCAACTATAGATACATTTAATGAGGAGAATGATTTAAGAAATTTAACGGTAAATTATTTAGATTACGTTATTTTTGTTAATGATGTTGAATATAATGTGCTTGGGTTTACAGGTTCAACAAATGGATTTAATGATTATATATATTTTGAGGTAAAGGGTGACCCATTTACACAATTTATAACTGATTTAATTGAATATCATGTAAAACCAAATAAAGAAATATTAGAAGAGTTCTTTAATACATTAAGTGATTTTGAAAGTAATTTATTAAACAGACTAACAACCCCTCAATACACATCAAATTATAAATTTAAGGTTGAATCTGATACTGGTAGAATAATTAATTCATTTAAGAAATTAACATGGCCAGTATCTGATGGATATAATATTGATTTTAATTCTACGGCTTATATAAGTTATGTGACAGATTTATTGGAAATTACGACTAATAAAGATGAGACTGAAACTAATTTAATTGTTAGATTTTTAACTTCTGAAGCGATATCTGATTTTGATACAATACCAAATTCTGATGGTGAAATTGAAGAAACTGAAGGTCAGAAAATAAATAAAACACTTAAGATATATGGTAGAGAGTTTGATGAAATAAAGAAATATATAACTGGTATATCTTACGCTAATAATGTTTCTTATGATAAGAAAAATAATACCCCAGACCAACTAATAAAATATTTGGCAAGACTTCTTGGGTGGGAATTGACATCATCAATTGTTGAAAATAATTTAATAAATAATTACCTAAAGTTAGGTTCAACAACATATCCAGGTTACAGTAGGGGTTTAAGTCCAAATGAATCTGAAATTGAATTATGGAGGAGATTAATATTAAATTCAGCTTGGATTTGGAAATCAAAAGGAACTAGAAAGGCTGTTGAATTCTTTTTTAAGTTGATAGGTACACCAGACGGGCTAATAAACTTTAATGAGTACGTGTATAAGGCTAAAGAGCCTATAGATATGGATTTATTTTTTAAGGTTTTAAAGAATAATAACCTAGATGAAGATTTAGAATTATATAATGTTGACTCAGAGGGTTATCCTAAATTCTTTAGAGATACAATAGATATGTATTTTCAAAAGGGTGGTAAATGGTATAGAGAAACGGCTGGTCCGACAGCAACACAATATGTTTTAGAGGGTAATAACCCACATGTTGGGCCATATGATAGTGGTAAAGAATATATAAATCAATTAGAAAATATAATACCAACATTTTCTGCATTTACTATCACATCAACAACTGTAACTACCGATAATAGTAATATATTCACTAATTATAATAATGGTATTATAAACCAATACACTGGGCCGACATATGTGGATGTTCAAAATGAAATTGGTGTTGATTTAAGTGAGGTTATATTATTGGAAACAAATGTTATAACAGACCCATGTCCAACAGCAGAACAAACGGATTGTGGTTGTGATGTACCAGAAGATGACGAATCATTGATTATAGATGTTGAAAAATGTACAAATAATCCAATCAGTATTAATGAAAAATGTCAATCAAAATTTGATAAGGTTTATATTCAATCTAATGATTTTCATTATATGTGGAGTTATAAGGTATATGATATAAATGGTAATATAACAACCCCATCAAAGGTTAGTCAGTTTGTTTCTAAAGAATGTTGTCAAGAAGTTGGTAAAGGAGTCTCATATTATCATGAAGAATATGAACAATCAATAACCTTTGATAGTTTTGGTAATGAAATATATAGTTATTCATTAATTAATGTTGGTTATTTATGTTGTACTAAACCAAATTTAGATGCTAGACCTAAAGGAGGTTGTGGTTGTAAGATATCTTGTCAATGGAGTATTGTCCCCGACTTACCAATAAAATATATTAATGATGAACAATATATCGTTTTTATTGACCCAATTAGTAATAAAAGGGTTGTTAATGAAGCAGACTCTTGTTTTTGTCCAGATATATATACAGAACCTAAATTAATAACAGACCCATTTACAGGTAAACAAGGTTTTGGTTGTAAGTTAACTAAAATTGGGTTAAATGATTACAATACACTGGGTGTAAAGGGATACTTATATCAATTGTATTTAAAAAGGAGTAGAGGGGAGATACCTTGTAATAGTGAAATTTTTCAAATAAGCCCTGGTGATACTAAAGGATAAATATCTGGTATTCACAAATTAAATTATCGCATTATATTTATTATAAAATAAAACACATAAATGTATAAGTTACAATTAAAGAAACGTATCGATTCTTGTCTAGATATTGAACAAATAATTAACAATAATTGGCAAATAGTAGAAAACTATGATGGTACAGTATCATTATTTGATGATGTGTTGAGTAATATATCTTCAATAATTGAAACTAAACCATGTTGTGAAACTATTGGATATACATTTGACCTTGAAAATCAAAAATGTAGATGGGGTGAAGATAAGTCACTCTGTGATGTCTTAGGTAACGACCCATTTAAATTAGTTTTAAATCCAAATAATGATGGGGGTGTTTTATTTAATTTTGGTCTTAACGAAACATGTTTTTTTGATATATCATTTGATTATTTATTTAAGTTTGACTGTGAGGATATTTTAAATGTTGTTAGTGGTATTAAAAATCAAAAGAATTTAGATAATGAGGAAACAATTAAAATAACATCTTCAGAAATCACTAGCAAAGAAAATGATATATCAATAATAAGCCAACAAATTGAGACTGAAAAGGGTTATAATATTCCATATGTTATTCAGTGTGTTAATTCAACAACTACAACTAGTACTACAGCTTATTATGATAAAGCTGGGCAAATAAAAACCGTATCTGAGAACCAAAAAGATGCGTATGATTCCGAAAACACAAAATCAGCATTTATTAAAAAGACACCACCTGGTGCGTTTGGGCTGAATAATAGTAACGTAACAAATTATTGTCTAACTGATGCTGGGCTATCTGCATGGAATGTAATACTTGGGGATGAGACATATAATAAATGGTTCCAATCAAATGGTATTGATACAAGTCTTTATACTTGCTTAGAAGTTGAACAATTGGTTAACCAGAACACAACACAAGGTGGGTTAATAACGACAACCTGTGATTATAGTATATACGATAAAGATATTTCATTAAAAAAAATTAGTGAGTTAGAAACTAAATTAACTAAAGCAAATAATGAAAAAAATGAGTTGAATACAAAACTGGTGGGGTTAGAAACAGAAAACAATGAAGATTTACCAAATAAGTGTGAACTACTATCTATATTTGAAGACTTCAGCGTTGATTTTACTTTAGAAACATTAAACCCCACAACAAATAAATTAGAAACCGTTTATAGTGAATCTATAATGAATATCGGGTCTGGTAACATATATAACTATATAAATTCAACATCTGGTGATACTGGAATATTAATTAGTGGGTTTAGCAGTTGTGAAAGTGGGGAAGAAAGTGCAAGCACCCCACCAAAGTGTATAGAGTTAAAGGATTTATTATATGATGCTATATATTTAAATAGGTTTTTACCATTTAACGAAGCCCCATCTAATCAAGAAGAATCAATAAAACTATTTAATGAATTAAATTGTTGGTATAGACAAAAATGTTGGTTAAATTACGAAACAAGAATACAAGGTGACATAATAAATCAATTAAATGGTAAGGATGTTAACATGTCCATAAGAATTAATAATTCTTGTGCTGATTTTTCTGTTTTATTAGATAGGATTAAAATTAATAAGGATTGTACAAAGATTGATAATGTAGAAAAACTAATATCAGAGCCACCTAAGTTTGAAATAGAAAGAGTTGTTGATAATAAGAAATCATGGATTGCTAATGATTTTAAAGATGAGAGAGTATTTGAATTAAAATATAGAGGTACAGAGTATGAAGCTAATCATCATAAGTTAATCATAAACACTAAGGAAGTTGATTTAAACTTGAGCCCAGCAAGAGCAGTTGAACAAGATGTTTGGTGTTATATAAATCAAAATAATTGCATCTTAGAAGGTTGTGATGATTCGTTTAGTGCATTTACTTGCCCAAGTGGGTACACACTAACATCTGATGCAGATGCCTGTGTTTTTACTGCAACTACGGGAACAACAAGTGCGATTACACAATACAATGTGTCTACCCCATATAATTTCACCAGATTTAACCATTATTTAAATAGAGGTACTTTATTTGTTGAAGATGTCACAGATAAAGAATGGCCTATATTTTGGACGGGAACACCACAAAATGTTTGGGTTGGACCTTACTATAACGTAGACTATTTAACTGCCTCAAATGGTGATTATTTAACACATAGTGGGTTTGGTGATAAAACAACCGATAGTGGTTATTTAATTTGGTCATCTCCAGATGCATTTTGTGCAGAATTTAGTGAATTTGGTTCTTCAAGTACTGATTTATTTAATAGTAAGTTAAACCCTAATATACTATGGGGTGGTACTGCTGCGGATGTTTCAAGTTCAGTCTTTAATAACATAACTGGGACAGGTGTGGCTGGTAGATTGTACAATCGTTCAATTTGGGCTGATTCTCAACCACCATTAGACGAATGGATAGGTTTGTCATATTCATTTGAATTAGATGAAACAAAGGTATATAGAATTGGGTTTGCGGCAGATGAAAAAGTAAGGATTAAGGTAAATGGTGAATACTTAATAAATAGTGATTTAACCCCAGACTATCCAATTAATCCAAGTGTTAATTTATTTAATTCTGGAAGTAGATTTCAACAAATATATGTTGTTGTTGGTCTTACTCTTTTAGCTGGTAAAAACATAATAGAAGCTGAGGGTTGGAATAGTCAAAATGCGGCTGGGTTTGTTTGTGAAGTTTATGATGCATCAGAAAGTGAGTTGAGGAGTATGAGATATGAGACAGAACTATCTGGTGTTACAGTTTTTAGTACAAGAAGTGAAATTGGTAGTGTTTTTCAATTAGGTGAAGATAGTGGTTATTCTTGTCCAACTGGATATAGTTTAGATACATCAATATCTGCACCATATCAATGTATTGATATTGATAAGATAAGTAGGTCTGATAGTCAAGAAAATTGTTGTTGTCCTGGATTTCCATTATTAATAAAGGACGATGATGGTATTACAGTTGAGTTACCATTAACTGGTTCCACTGGAACAACATTAGATTGTTCACAAATACAAACATTGGTTGATAGTTTTTCTGTAACTGGTGTGACAGTTATTAATACCTTAGATACACTTAAGTGTGGTGATGCGTATAGTCTTTATAACCCAATTTGTAATAGTTTACTACTTGATGGTCTAAATGATTATATTAAAGTTCCTATTAATTCGGTTTTTGATATCGATGGGACAGATAGTTTTAGTGTTTCTGGATGGATTAAAAAAACGGGAGCAACATATTTTCCTGTGTTTGCAAAATTATATTACCCAAACTCAACCATCCAAGATGGATATAGATGCTACATTCACCCAACAACTAATATACTGACTGTTAATTTATATGGAAGTGGTGGGTCAAATATTACAGTTTACACAATAAACCCTATTTCAACTAACGTTTGGTTACATTTGTCTGTGACATATGATGGCAGTGAAACAGCGGCAGGGGTAAAAATCTATGTGAATGGAATATTAGTTTCGATAGGTATTGCTGTAGACACCTTTTTAGGAACTATGATTAATTCAGAAAATTTCACCATTGGAGGGCAACCAACAACATTTAATCCATTGTATGGGACTGGGAATATTGCAAATTTGAGAATGTGGGATATAGAATTAACGTCTAGTAATGTTCTTGTTGAATATAATGGGGGAGTTATTTCAAGTTCACCCGTTAGTTCACCTAGTTTAATACTAAACACAGATATATCGAATTCAACATTTGATGGGTCAAAATGGGATATACCAGATTTAACATCAATAACAACTGGATACACAACAGAAAATACAGCGGTTAGTGCTTTAGTTGAAGATTGTCCAGGTATTAGTGCTAATACCATTTCTGGATTTGTATTTTCTGAAGAAAATGATGGTGTTTTAGGTGTTTATAATTTTTCATATCCATCTGGCGGTACAAAAACATATGATAACGTATCAGATAAAGTTACATCAGAATGTTGTGAAATCATAAATAGTGGTTTTGAAAGTTACTCAAATATATTTAAACAAGGTGTAAATAACTACCCAACAGTTAGTTGGGACCCAAATAAAGAAAGATGTGTTTATGTTAAATGTGGTGATGATGGTTGTACTAATTTTGATACACTACTAACAACAGACTTAACTGAAATAGACACTGTATTAGAATTTGGTAGTGTATTATCTAACGAGCTTATTGATGTTAAAAGTAGACAAACAATTAGTGGCTACCCAACACTTAGAATGCTTTATGATAGATATAATTTACATGCACTTGATTATTGTGATGTAGATAGTTCAAGGTTCGATTATTTTGATATGGATAACTTTGGTAAGAGTGTTGGGGACTATTGGATAGGGTTAATAGAACAGGTTGTTCCAGCCACAACAATTTGGGGTTCAACATACACATATAGAAATACCATTTTTGACCAACAAAAATATAAGTATAAACAAAACAACTTGTATTTTTGCGATAATCCAAGCACTAAGTTTCCATTTTCAGCCATATCTAAAGATTCTAGTGTTTCGGTTGAGACATTTGATATAACATTAACTGAAATTAACACTGGTAATACAATAACAACAGTTAGTAAAGAATTAACAACAAGGAATTGTGATGGTGTTTGGATTATGCAAAGCACTTGTAACCCAGAATTCTTAGGTACCGTTAGTGTTATAGGTAGAACAGGCACAAATAACCAAACAACAATTAACGAAAACCCTACAAAAACGGGTTAACTTTAAAATTTTAAATATTTATTATTATGCCATTACTAATACAAAACATAAAGACAAATATCATACAATCTATTAATCAAGATATTAATTTAATTGACACAGTAGACGGTGCATTTGGTTATGAGGATTGGTTTAAGATAGGTAGTTTAGAATTTTTTATACAAAACTATAAGAAATACATAGAGAGTGAAAACTTAAATAAAGATAGAGACTTTGGGCTTAATTTTAATTCTAATAAAACATTTAAAGAATTGAAAATATCATATTAATGAGATATCAAGATAGAATATATAATTCAAGTGGTAACCTATTAAGGAATAGCACAACCCCATTACCACATACAAGTTCAGATATGTGTGTATTTGAAATACCATTTTTTACAATGAGTGGTGGTAGTAAAGTAGATTGTTCTGAAGTTACTTGTGATATATCTGGTATATCATATAATAATATATTTACCGCCACAACCGAATGCTTTACAACTAATAATTTATCTGGAACTTGCTTTAATGATATAACTTGGGAAACAAGAATATATGAGGATGATACATTATCATATAGTGGTAATTTTTTCACTTCAACAACATTAACTGGTTTAACACCAACAATATTAGATTTTAGTGGTTCAGTTATTACTGCTTTTAATGCGCTTAATTATGTTTATAGTTTTAGTGGTACACAATACACACTTAACCAAAATGGTTTTGATAATATTAAATTGCAAATAGCAACAAATTTAAACATAGCAGACGATTGTATAAATTGTTCATGTCCTTCTGGTTATACAGTAACACCAGCATTTGATGAGTGTGAAATACTAACATACACATCATCAACAACTGGTGCCACATTCATTAGTGGGGCAACTGGGGATGCTATAAATCAATATGACCAAGAGGGTGCAGTATTTTTACCAAATGTGAGTGATTACACATGGCCATTAGAATTTAGTGGTAGTCCAAATCAAATTGGTGCGTACAGTGGGACTAATTTTGTTGTGGATGCGACATCAACACTTATTCCAGCATTAGTTGGTGGCCCAGGGTCACCATATTATACTAAACCTCAAGTAAAAAGTAGTTTATGGGGTCAAGGTTTTGGTTTGTCTGGTAGAATGAATAATGCTGGAATCAAATCAAACCCACAAATAGTTGGTCAATTTATAGGTTTTGCGACATGCATTGATATTGATACATCTGGAATTTATTACGTTGGTGTTGGTGCGGATGATGAATTTAAAGTTTCACTAAATGGTGAGTTAATATTACAAGCTAATACACCAACGCTAAGACCCCCTTATTCAACATACTCATTAGCGATACAACACTTTTGGGTTCTTGAAATTGAATTGAATTCTGGTAAGAACATTTTTGAGTTAGAATATCTTGATGTTGGTGTCCTTGCAAACTTAACATGTGAAATATATAGTGGAACCAGTATACAAGAATTGTCTGGGTTTACTAGTGAAGCACAATTAAGTGCCGTAACATTATTTTCAACAGCGAATAAGGTTAATGAATTATTTGACCTTGCTGGTACCAGCGGATTTACTTGTCCTACTGGTTATGTACTTGATACTTGTTCTGGTACAACTAGTACTTGTGTAAAGATAGAAAAAACACCAATAATCTGTTCAGCATTTACTGGTACATGTAGTGGAGTAACAGAAGTTATTTGTGATTTAGATTTTAGTGGCGCAACAAGTGGGGATACAAATATCTACCCATTAACTGGTCAAACAAACATAGACCTTGATTTCACATTTACAGCAAATACAAGTAACTTAACTGGTAACACTAAATTTTCTTTTGAGATATATAAATATGATAATGATTTAGCGTTATTTAAACAACCACCACAATACATATCAGATAATTTTAGTTGGTCTGAATTTAGCGGTACAAGTGCGTTTACTACTTCAGTTCCAGTATCATCATTAAATGTAGATGGCGATTATTTAGTGAAGGGGTTTTATACTTATGAGGTTTGTACTGAGATTGGTAATTTGTTGGGTCAAACAATTACCACATCAAAATATAAAACGGGTGATGGTTATGGTATTTATCAATCGGACAGAGATTTCCATTTCACCGCATTTATTAAAGCGGAGGAACCATCCCTACAACCATCAAATGATGTAATAACAACAGTTAATTCTTTATCCGTTAGTAGTTCAATATTAAATGGTACTGAAGATGTTATAGCTGTTCAAACAACAGAAGGGGAATATAGTGTAGCATTAAATGGGTTAACATTAGCAAAAGACCTAGATTATTCTTTAAGTGCTAATAGTTTAACATCAATAATAAGATTAAGTGGTGCTACGTTTTCTGGGGATATTTTAACATATGTATATGTTAGTACCAGTAACAGTGATTCATTTAGGTTAGATACTATTGACATAACATCAACAATAGTCAGTGGGGCAACTGATGGTCAAGGTTCAAATGATGTATATTATAACACAACTGAGGGGAAATATGAAATTTATACATCTATAGCACCAAGTAGCGGTAATGATATTATTGTAACATTAAATGGTGTTACCTTAGCAAATAATATTGATTATTATTTATCAATAAGTAATAATAAGAGAATAATACTGGAGGGTAGTGTAATTGTTGGGGATATAATTAATATATATTATATCACAAATACAGATTCTCAAGGTAATATATCAACAATCACATTACCAATTAGTTGGTCAATACTTACACCACCACAAAAAGTTAATGGTGAGTTTACGGTTGAGTTTTCTGATACAACTAGTTTTACAAATATAATAACTAGTGCAAAAACTGATTATGTTGTTGGATTTTCTAATTATTCATTGGTTATACCATTGGTTGGTGTGGCTGGTGATGTTCAATATTATAGAATTAAGAACGAAAAGAAATATATAGATATTTGCAATAATCCAATAGCAACGGTGGCGTATAGTGAAATAATTGACATAACATTACAAACAAATGCGATTAATTCATACTAAATATTTATTTTAGGTATTTATTAATTAAATTAAGAATAAAAGATATTTATAAAATATGAGTTATATAATAAACAATTCAAGTGCTTTTGTTAATATAAAATTAACTGAAACTGGAAGACAAAAATTAGCGCAAGGTAAATTAAATTTTACTTCTTGGGGTATAGGTGATTCTGAAATAAATTACGCTAGAGAAGATGTGCATGATGATAATCTTACAGATGTGTCATTATCTGGGACTAGTAGAATATTAAGGCCACTGGATAGGCAACCAAATATAAAGTATTTTATTACTGCGAATAGTAATAATAATGATAATTTAAATACACTTAACAGTTCTCAAATAACTACAATAAAGGCTATTGTGAATAATACCGCTAAAGAACGAGGATTTTTTAGTGCAGATACAACGCATAGTGATTATATAACATATACTGGAGATACCTATATAAAAGCACATGGGTCAATTTCTGGGGCAACAATAACTGGTGGTACATCTTTAGTTATTGGAACTGGTTATACTTATCAAGTTGGGGATTTTTTATTATTAAAGGTTAACAATGATACAGTTGGTACATTATCAGATAATCAGAATACAACACCAATACCACATTTATGGTATAAGATACAATCACAAACAACAACAATTAATTTAAATGATACAGTTGTGTTTGATAGGTCATTACCAAATACAAATTCAACCACAGCGACAACACAATGGTTTATATATACAAGTGATGAAGTGTATGGTGGGTTTGGGTTTGAAGAGACCACACCATATTGGAATACAAACACACTATCATTTGCTGGGTGTTGTGATATATCTTGTGGTGATGTCCCAGTTTGGAATATGAATAATGTTTGGTGTGAGAATTTAGCTGGTATGACTGGTTCAAGTGTTAATAATACACCAACAACACCAAATGAAAGTTTTGAGAAATTTGGTTCAAATGATTATTGGGGTCAAAAATATCCATATTTGGAATATGAATGCGTTTCAACATCAACAGGAACTACAGAGATTTGTGCGACACCTGGAGAATCAAGTATAGATACGACTATTAAATCTATATCATTGGTACACTATACTAATAATACAATATCTAATTATTATGGTGAGTTTTTCCATATAGATGGTGATTCAGATAAGATACTAAAGCTACACTTACCAGACCTAATGTATCATAGAAGAAACTTTAGTACTGAAAGTGGAACAACAATGGGTATGGATTTTATTGCCAGCGGAACAACAAAATTAATAGGTGATAGTGACATAGAATATGTTGATTTAATAGAAGACCCAACAAAGGTTAGTGATACTCCAAAAGTAGTTGGTAAGGTGTTACCTCAATTAAAAACGGTAGTATTTAGTGATGATGAAATTGTTAGTGCGTTATCTTATAAATCCAATAGAAACTGGACATTACCACCATTAGTTTCTAACTTAATTTCATCTGCAAATGGTGTTTCAAGTGGTGTTTTGGCAGTTGGCAAAACAATGTATATGTCGTATACATTTGAAAACTCAACTTCGACAGGTTTAACAACTACACTACCATGTCAATACTACACTAAAATAACCAACAATACTTCAAATACCAAGGATGTTGAGTTTAGACTTAGTGATGTTGACTTACTACCCTATATGAGAAAAGAAGAAAAGGTTGGTTATGATGGTATGGGTTTTTCAGCCAGAGACTTTAGGGTTATATATCAAATAGTTGATGATGTTGATGATAGACCACAAGGAGATTCTTGGAAAGTTCATGATTTCACAACTAGTGGTATAACAAGTAGTGTTGGTGAAACCATTGACCCACTATTATTAGAACGCCAAACACCAACATTAAATGGGTTTTTAATTGATAATACAATATACACTGGAGATACAACATTTACTATTATAGATTCGTTAAGTATGGCAACAAATGCCGATAGTTCAATACTTCAATTTGGTGATGAAAGATTCTTTTATGGTAATCTTGAAACATATATTGGTGCAACAATATTTAAAACAACATTTAGGATAGATATATCAGCGGATGATTTTAAAACAACGGCCAATCCAACGAGGCCGAACAGTGTTCCAAATCAACCAGATATAAGAGTTACTGAGGTTGGGGTTTATGATGATACTGGTGCTTTAGTTTTGATTGGTAAATTAAGTAAACCAGTTAACTTAGCGGCTGGCAATACTATAACATTTGAGTTAAGTATAGATTTTTAAGATGGGATTTTTAACAAATACAACAACAATAGAATTAATTGCTAAGTTAACCCCACAAGGTAGGGCTAAACTTGTTAGCAATACTAATACACTAATAACTTCTTTTAGTCTTGGTGACTCAGATGCTTATTATAGTTCATATACTGGTTTAACTGGTGGACAAGTGCCACAAATTTCTGGTGATAATGCTGGGTTAGATATAAATAATGGTGGGGTTGATTATATAATTAGAAGTACATTAAACCTAAATGCTTCAACAGATAAAAAATCGGTAAACCCAGCATCAATTAGTATAAACACAAAAAATGTTTCATTAGGATTTAAAACAATAAATTATAGTGGTGGTACAATTACACAAAACAAGGTTGCATTGGCTGATGTTAATACTGATGGTTTAACTAATTTATTTTATTCATTTGCGTTACCAATAACCACTAGTGATTTTAATAACTTTACTGGCACAACAGGTGGATTTACTAAAACAGCATTTAGTGGTCTAGCGCAAAATAACATACTGGTTATCGGTATTAGTGGTAGTACATATGCAGAACTAATTGATGGTAAGTCTATTAATTGTAATATGCAAACAACAGCATCAACATATAACATATACAGTACATATGAAAATAAAGCAACTTCACTCACAGATGAAGATGCATCAATTAAAGATAGTTCAATAAACTTAGCTTATTTTGGGCCAAATAGGGCACTATTATTCTCGGATAGCGTATTAAGGCCAAATGGTGGTGACGCTGCTAAGAGTTGGGCAACTGGATATGGAACTAATAAACCATTTAGTGTTAATAATAAAGAACTATTTAATATACAGACCAATTCAAATCTTAGTTTTACTGCTGACACTCCAGTCGGCATAGCTTATTTAGATAAAGGATTCTTAGTTATAACAGAACCAACAATTGTTAATGATTTTGATACAGGTTTTTCTGGGGCAACAGGAACATCAATTACCTTTGACCATGATAGGGTTAGCGTTTCACAATCTATAACATGTTTAGCTGATAGAGGTGAGTTTGGGGTTTCAAATAACCCAACCTGGAGCTTGGGTGACACTCCAAGAATAACTGAGATTGGTCTGTTTGATAACACTGGAACACTAATTGCAATTGGTAAGTTAAATAAGACCTATAATAAACCAGTTGACGATTTAGTAGCATTTGCAATTACAATCGAATACTAACCTTTACATTTCATTAATATTTATTATTTTTTAAAAAAAATATTAATATGAGAGGGAAAAATAGTAATGGTCTTGTTTTAGGGTTGGATGTGTCAACAAAAACAATTGGGATTGCTTTATTTGATGACTTGGGTGACACTGGTAGGTTAAAATTACTTCACCATGTCACACCAAAAATAAAACCATTACCTAAGAGCAAAATTCAACAATTATTTGATAAGGCAAGAATCTTTGAGGAAGAATTCTTAAAGTTATATGTTGATGTTGGTATAACTAAGGTTGTGATAGAAGAACCACTATTAAGGTCAAACAATGTTAATACTGTTGGGGTGTTACTTAGGTTCAACGGGATGATATCAAGGTCTGTTTATGAAATACTTGGTATTGTACCAGAGTTCATATCATCTTATGATTCCAGAAAATATGCATTCCCAGATTTAATGGAAGTTAGAACCCACAATAGAAAGGGTGAGCCTTATTCTGAAAAAGAGATACTAAAAAAGAAACCAACGCTTTTTGGTGGACACAATTTTAATGTTGACAAGAAGGAAGTTATCTTAGGTAAGGTATCTGATTTAGAACCTCAAATAACTTGGATTTATAATAAGAAAAACTTATTAACCAAGGAAAATTATGATTTGGCTGATGCTTATACATGTTGTTTAGGTTTTATGCGTAAAAATAATTTTTGGGTGTAAAATTTGTTTGGTAGTGTTTTTTTTATTATATTTGTTACATGTCAAATATGATAATGAACATACTAAAACAACTTCTTGGTGATTCTTATGACCACAATGAAGATAGTGGTCAAGCATCTTTTGATTGTCCAGCCTGTGCTGAAGACAAGGGGTTATCTTATGGTAAGACAGATGGTAAACATAAGCTTTCGTTAAATTATAAAAAGAATATCTTTAGATGTTGGGTGTGTTGTTTTGAAAACAATATGCATGGTAAGATACCTAAACTAATAAAGAGGTATGGAAATCAGAAAATACTTAAAGAATATCTACTATTACAACCAGATGATTATAAATCTTCCACAGATTCAGTAAAGGTTGAGGTTAAATTACCAGAAGGTTTTAAAAAGTTAAGTCTATCAAATAAACAACATTTCAAGTTTGACTCCGCATATGATTATATCAAGAAAAGAGGTATAACTGATGAAATGATTGACTATTATAATATTGGTTATACTATTGTTGGTAAGTATCACGATAGGATTATATTGCCATCTTATGATGAATTTGGTGACCTTAATTATTTTGTTGCCAGAGCATGGAATAAATGGTTGAAACCTAAATATTTAAATCCCATTGCAGAAAAGCAATCATTAATCTTCAATGAAAATAAAATTAATTGGGATTGTACAATTTATTTGGTGGAAGGTGCTTTTGACCATATTGCCGTACCTAACTCCATACCATTATTAGGTAAGGTTCTAGCAGAAAACTTAAGGTTAACACTATACACGAAAGCTAAGGCTGATATTATAATACTTTTAGATGGTGAAGCATACGATGATGCGTTAAATATATATAGGACATTAAATTTACATAGACTCTATAATAGAGTTAAGATATGTGTTCCAAATTATAAGGAAGACCCATCTTCTGTTTTTGAAAAATTTGGTTATAAGGGTATTGTTAAACTGCTTAAGAAATGTGGTCAAATACCAGAAAGTAAATTATATTGATTCATCATCATCTTCACTTATCTAATATTGTTTCAATTTATATCAATAATTTTATTAATTTTAAGTGTGTCCATGTTAAACCAACAAGTTGATTCAACATCCCAATATGTAAGATTTTTATTATACAATGCAGATGCACTAACATTTACACCGTCATACTTTTTACTAACAGATTCCCAATCAAGCCATTTTGAAAAAGGGATTTTTGATATATTTGGAAACGTTTCATATGCTTTTTCATAATCTACATCATTTTTTATATATAGGATAGATGCACTAGGTTTTGGTGTTAGGATTAATCCCTTTTTGGGTATATTATCCGAATACATTTTAGACAATTCAAACCAGTCCGAACCATATTTATTATGTGTAGATGTCCAAAATGCACCATATGGTTTATTTTGGAATTTATCATTTTTTATTTTCAACTTACCTTTCGGTAATTTATTTAAATTAAGTATTTCACCACCACTAAGGATGAATAATTGTTGCGTTAAATCATCACCTTCAGTTAATTGATATTCATCATGAATAGCACTACCAACAACATGACTATACCCTAAATCCTCCCTCAATAACTTTAGTATGAAATCTTTCATAATTTTTTATTTATAAATATCTAAAATTTCATTAAAAAATTGTATATTTGTTAGAATAAAATTAATTTATGGATAAGAAAACTATATTATCAGATATTGGTAATGAAATTAGGGATATAATTGATAAAAAACAAAAAGAATTAAACCTATCTTTTGTTGAAGATACACATACATATTATATTAAAAATAAAGATGGGGTATTAATATCACACTTTCCAAGTGTATCAACAGTTATAAAGCAATTCTATAGTGAATTCCCAGAATTAAATAAATCCTATCAAATGGTTCAAGGAAATCTACTTGACCAAGATAGACTACTAAAAGAGTGGAGAGCAACAGCAGACTATGCAAATAATAAGGGGTCAAGGGTTCACTATTTACTTGAAATGGATTTATTAAAACAATATGGTTCATATAAAGAAGTTAGGAAACCAATATTTAATTGTGATGAAGAACAAGTTAATGATGGGAATAATATGATTGATGCTGGTCATGACTTTATAAGACTTATGCATAGAAGGGGTGCAGTATTATTAGATACCGAAATGGTATTAGGTAGTTCCGAATTAGAATATACTGGTCAACCAGATAAGGTTTGGCTTATGCACGATAAGAACGATAAAATAGGTTTTATAATTACAGATTGGAAAGGTTTACCATTAGATACACCAATACTAACAGATAGTGGGTGGAAGACTATGGGTACTATAATAAAAACTGATAAAGTTTATGATAAAGATGGTAATTTAGTTGATATCATGAATATATCACAAGTAAAAAATAAGACTTGCCTTAAAATTAAATTTTACAATGGAGATGAAATAGTTTCTGATTTTGAACATAGATGGTTAGTATATACCGAATCTAATGGTATAAAAAAAGAAAGGGTTATGACAAGTCAAGAAATAAAAGATTATAACGATTTATTAACTAAAAGATATTCATATAAAATATTAAAAATTGAAAATCCAAAACCATTGAACAATGTGGAGGTAAAATTACCAATTGACCCCTATGTTTTAGGTATATGGTTAGGTGATGGACACGCTATTGATGCTAAAATAACACAAGCCAATCAAAAAGTATGGGATGAGATTAAAAATAGGGGTTATGATATTGGTGATGATTTATCACAAGGTGGGTGTGGCAAAGCAACCACGAGAACTGTTTTTGGGTTACAAAGCAAATTGAGGGAAAATCTATTATTAAAAAATAAACACATACCAGATATATATTTAGCTAGTTCATTTGAACAAAGGTTAGATTTATTAAGGGGTTTAATGGATAGTGATGGGACATATAATAAAACTAGGAATAGGTTTGTTATGGAAAGCACCAGAGAAACACAAGTGGATTATTTTAATATGTTATCATCTTCATTAGGTGTTAAGGTTAGTAAAAGTAAGTTTATTAAAAAGTTTAAAGGTAAAGAAATTGAATGTTATAGGGGTTCATTTATTACAACAGAATTCAACCCATTTTTATGTAGGAACCAAGATTTAAATATTGTATGTAAACAAGACAAAAGAACATACAGAAATATAGTTTCAGTGGATGAAATTGAATCTGTGCCAACAAAATGTATTGAGGTTAATAGCCCATCTAGTACTTTCTTGTGTGGTCATAATTTATTGGTTACTCACAATACAAATAAACCAAAAAACTTTAAGGTACAACACTATACTGAAGAAATGCTACCACCCTTCCAAGAATATATGGATACGGCATTAACACACTATATGATTCAATTACCATTATATGGTAGATTAATACTAGATATGTTAAAGGGTTCAAAATATGAAGATATTGGTTTCTTTGGTTGTATTATTGTGCATTTAAGTAAGGAAGGTAAGTTCACTGAGTATAGAGTACCAAGAAAATTTATGGATATTGTTTTAACAATGCCCCCATTGCCTAGAATAAATGAAGTTATGGATTATAAAGAACTTCAAAAGAAACGAGAAGAAAAAAGAAAAATATTATTAAACGAAATGCTAGATAGGAAATGAAAATAAAAAAGGTTATACACATGGCTGATATTCACCTAAGAACGTATAGGATGCATGAAGAGTATGGTCAAGCATTTAAGAAAACCTTAAAGAAAATCAGAACATTGGTTAAGGGTTATCATAGAGAAGAGATTAGAATAGTTATTGCTGGTGATTACGTACATCAAAAGATTACAATTTCTAATGAAATGCTTATGCTTGGCACTTGGTTCTTAAGGAAGTTAGAAAAGATTGCACCAGTAATCATTATTGCTGGTAATCACGATTTATTAGAGAATAATAAAGATAGGGTTGATTCAATCACCCCAATGGTACAATTACTACCAGGTTTAGACATAAGGTATTATAAGGATAGTAAATGTTTTTTAGATTCAAATATAGTTTGGTGTGTTTATTCAATTTTTGAGAATAATTCAAGACCAAACATTGAAGAATCGATTGAAGAACATGGTGACGATAAGACTTATATTGGGTTATACCATGCACCATTAGCTGGGTCAACAACAGATACTGGGTTTAAGTTTGAAAACGCACAATCATTAACCCATTTTAAGGATTGTAATATTGTAATGTGTGGGGATATACATAAACGCCAAGTTTTATATTATAATGATACCCCTATTGTTATGCCCAGTTCATTGGTACAACAAAATTTTGGGGAGAAGGTAAAGAAGCATGGTTTTTTATTTTGGGACATTGAATCAAGGACCTTTGAAGAGTGTGACATTGACAGTGACTATGGGTTTTATCAATTTACGATAGGTTCTATTGATGATATAGAAAATGATGGTGAAATTTTAACAAATTATGAATGAAATTCCGAAGCAACTTAAAGATGAAATATGGGAATATTGTCGGCTTAACAACATTACAAATGTTGATGAGTTTATAATAGCTTTAATACAACAAGGCTTCACCGTTAAAAAGTATGGGGCAACTCCATGGAATAAAGAATCTGAAGTTAAGGAAGTTATAAAAGAAGTTATTAAGGAGGTTATTGTTGAGAAGGAAGTTTATGTTACGAATGATGAGCAAATAAAATTATTAACTGACAAGATAAAGGATTTTGATGAAAAAATATTGGATATTAAATTAAAAAATGAAGGTGTTATTAATTCAAAGAATGAAGAGATAAAGAAATTAGAGGAAATGGTTGTTAAGTTATCAAAGGAGTTTGAAACTACCAAAGAATCTGATGACATATATGGTGAAGATAAAAAAGGGTTTTTTGGTTCAAATTTAATGGATTTATGGAAAAAGAAAAAATGATAAAAGAAATTAATATGGTTGATATACCTACCAAGGCGAAAATAAAAGTATACTGGTCAGATAAACCAGAAAATTATTCTAGAGAATCAAGAGATAGTGTTAGAAAATACTTCTCTAAGAAATATGGTGTACAGTCTAAAAACATTAATGTTATATATCGACCAGTGAAGGTTGGTAATGATGGTGAAAATATAACCATAGATGGTGCAACAATAGATAATATACTTAATGTGCCATATCAAAGACAACTATTTAAAGAATGGTTTATTAGAGAAGATAAGGATATTGATTTTGATAGAATAATATCCTTAGATAATAAGGTTAATTCGGAATTGGATATTGATTTTGAAGATAAACAACATAAAAATTATAGACTTAAATCAATAACCCTAAGTAATTTTTTATCCTATGGTGAAGATAATCACTTTCCAGTGGATAAATTTAGTGGGTTTACCGTTGTGAATTCAACCCCAGCCAATCAAGGGGGTAAAACTATTTTAACCATAGACACAATTAAGTTTTTATTTTTTGGTAAAACAACAAAGACCGATAAAAACGAAGAAGTGTTTAATCAATTTTCAGATTCAAATGAGGTATACGTTAGAGGTGTGTTATCTGTTGGACCAGAAGATGATATAACAATAGAAAGATGTTTAACCAGGAAAGCAAAAAGAAATGGTGGGTGGAATGTTACCAATAAGGTTAACTATTATAAAACACTACCAAATGGTGATGAAGAACAATTAAATGATGAGGATGCAAAAAAAACAACACAACTAATTAAAGAAATTGTTGGCTCTGAAAAAGATTTCGATTTAATGGTGTTAGCCACATCAAGGAACCTAGATGATTTAGTTGATTCTACTGGAGGGGAAAGTGGTAAGCTATTGACAAGGTTTATAGGGTTAGAAGTAATAGCAACAAAAGAAAGAGTAGCTAGAGATATGTATAATAAGTTTTCAAAATCAATGAAATCTAATATATATAATATCAAAACACTGACAGAAGAAATTGAGATGCACACTAGTAGTGTTGAATCTTTATATGAAATGGAGACAGAAGTAAAGAATAAGTTAAGTCTAGAGAAAAAGGTTAGAAAGAAACTAACAAATGATAAATATACCTTATTATCAGATAAGGATAAAATTGATTCTGAGATTACAACACTAAACCCATCTAAATTAGAGAAAGAAATTGAGGTAATAATTAAAAATGGTAAGAAGCTTAAAGAAAAGATAAAGGTCATAGATGAAGAGATAGATGCTATTGGTAATGTTAATTTTGATGAAGATAAGGATTTTGAGTTGACTAAACTAAAGAATAAATATGTGACCAACATAAGTATTAAGGAATCTGAAATAGATAGACTAGAAGGTGCAATCGCAACCCTAATATCAAGTGGTATATGTCAATCTTGTAATAGGTCATTAGATGACGTTGATAATACCAAGCATATATCTGAACACAAAAAGAGTATAAGTTCTTATAAGGGTGAAATAAATGAGAATAATGGGTTATTGTTAGATGTTAATAAACAATTGGATGAATTGTTATCATCTAAAACTAAAATGAATACTAAAAATAAATTAGAATTAGATAGAGATAGGTTAGAGGTGGAGGCATCAAGCTTAAGGAATGATTATAAATTAAAGAATTCCGATTTAAAAAAATACAGGGATAATTTAAATTCAATTGAAAAAAATAAAGAAATTGATTGTGATATAAGTGCAATAGATACCAAGATAATTATTTGTGAAAAGAATGAGGAAGACTTGAGTGACGAGTTTAGGTCTATTACCATTGATATAGAGTCAAATAAGAAGTCAATTGAAACTAAAACCAAATTAATTAGTATAATAAATAAGGAAAGGGAGATAGAAAAAGTATTTAAGGTTTACATTGAAATGGTTGGCAAGAAGGGTATAACTAAACTTTTATTAAGGTCTGTATTACCAATAATAAATGGTGAGTTACAGAGGCTACTTGAGGATACCACAAATTTTGATGTTGAGGTTTATATTGATGATAAGAATGAGGTTAAGTACTTGTTAGTTAAAGATGGGGTAGAGAAACCACTTAAATCTGGCAGTGGGTTAGAATTAACAGCATCCAGCATAGCATTAAGGTGTGTGTTGGGTAAGTTATCTTCCTTACCAAAACCAAACTTCATTACGTTTGACGAGGTACTTGGTAGAGTGGCTCCAGAAAACATATCAAAGATGAAACCATTATTTGATAAGATTTCAGAAATGTTTGATATTGTGTTTTTCATAACTCAAATTAGTGAGGTTAAGGATTGGTCTGAAAACATAATAACGATAAACAAAGAAAACAACATATCCAAAATAAGTTTAAAATAATTTTTTTGTTTGGATAATTTTTGGTATATTTGGTATATAACACAAAACAAAAAAAAATATAAATATGGAAGTAGTATTCAAAAATTATTGCATGATTATCCTTGGGAATATTGATGGTTGTGAAAATGAAGTTAAACATATATCTGAATCAGTACCTAGTATTGTTAAGATGAAGAATGTTGCCATATGTACATTTATAACAGTTGCGAGGGTTATTGAGTTAAAGAGTTATTTTAACTCATTTGGTAGAAACTTTTTCTTATTTGAATTAAACCCCACCACCTCTTGTTATAATATTAATAACATGGATACATATGCTAGACTTTTTGCTGAGTTTGAAAATCAAGATGATTTACAGATGGAAGAACTTAGTGGTATACTTAATGATGAAATAAATTATAAATGTAGTGATATTAAAACCAAAAAAGATTTTGATGACCCCGAAACCCTTATTGATTATTTTAGAGAATTATCTAAACCAGATAAAGAAGATTTTATAAATGAGATATTAGATAAAGGTGTTAAAAATATGACTGATGATGATAAGAAGATAATGGAAGTTTTTTCAAAAGACAAATAACAAGTAAGTATATATGAATATGAATGAGCAAGTATGTTAAAAAAGAGTGGGATGAAAATGTGATAAAATATTTTAAAGAAATTGTTAAATATAAATTATTAACCCCAGAAAGAGAACTTGAGTTAGCTATAAGAGTTAGAAATGGTGACGATGATGAGGCTTTCGAAGAATTGGTAACCTCAAACTTAAGATTTGTTATATCAATGGCTAAAGAATATCAAGGTCAAGGGTTATCACTTATTGACCTTATAAATGAAGGTAATTATGGTTTAGTTAAGGCAGTTAGTAGATATGACCACACAAAGGGCTTTCGTTTTATCTCATATGCTGTTTGGTGGATTAAACAATCAATAATCCAAAGCCTTAATGATACATCAAGAACAATAAGACTCCCCACCAACATCATTAATAAATTCTTTAGCAACAAAAAAGAATTAGATGAGTTTAAACTCCTAAATAATAGAAATGCATCAGATGGTGAAATAATGGATGCAAATGGTGACCCTATTGATTTATTATCCTTACCTAAGTGTTTATCATTAAATAAGATAATAAACGATAATGGTGATGAATTAGAAAACCTTTTGGAGGACAAGTCAAATAATGATGACGAGTATTATAATATAGACTATAATGTTAAGAGAGAGCTAAATTCATTATTATCTACTTTGTCTGTTCGTGAAAGAGAAATAATAGAATTATATTTTGGAATTGGTACAGGAGAAAAAGGTATTACCCTAGAAGGGATAGGAAATAAATATGGTTTAACAAAGGAGAGAATAAGACAAATAAAGGAAAGTGCGATTAGGAAGCTTAGATATGATAGTGAAGCGTTATTTAGAGTTTTAAATGAATAATGGTATATTTATTTTAAAAACATATCATGAAAAGAATATTACTATATTTAGTCTTACTTGTTGCACTTACAATGGCATCTGTTGTTGCTTATGTGTCTGTTAGTGGTCTATTAAGGGTTTTTTCTGGTGCTGGGGTTATTGGTTTAATATTATTCAGTACGATAGAAGTTTGTAAGATTATAGCCACATCAGCAATACACACATATGGCAAAAAAATTGGTTGGATATATAACAGCCTTTTAAGTATAAGTGTATTAATTACAATGGTCATAACATCAATTGGTGTTTATGGCTTTTTGTCTTCTACCTATAAGGATAGTTTTGCTAAGTTTGAAAATGCAGAACTACAAATAACACTACTTGAAAAAAAGAGGTCTGGCTATCAAGTGCAATTAGACTTATTAAATGTTGAAAAACAATCGATAAGTGAAAATATAAATGAATTAAGCAATGGCCTTTCCAATAATGTTATACAATATAAAGATAAAGAGACTGGTCAAATAATTACAACAACCTCTTCATCAACCAGGAGAGCGTTGGAGAGACAATTAAATAATGCCATAGAACGACAAACAGTTATAAATGGTAAGACCGAAACACTAAGCAATAATATATTTAATATCGATAATCAAATACTTGAAACAAAGCTAACCAATGATAGTGCATCCGAACTGGGGCCATTAAAATACTTATCCGATGTGACTGGTAAATCTATGGATGAGGTAATGACATGGTTAATATTATTATTAATAATAATTGGAGACCCAATGGCTGTATTAATGATAATCATCTTTAATAAGATTTCTAAGGGTGAGGAAAATGAAACTTTACAACCACAACCTGTAACACAAAAAAAAAGTCTTGTCGTTAAACAAGAAACAAAGTCAGAAATAAGTCCACCTAAAGAGGAGATTAAGAATGAGGTTGAAATAGAAATCATAGAACCAACTAAAGAGGATGCAGAACCAGAAAAACCAAAAGAAGAGGATGTGATTAAAAAAAAAACAGAAGAAATGAATAGAGGGTTCTCTGTTAGGGTACCAGTTAGGAAGAAAAAGGATAGTAATACAATTGATAGGATAGGTACAAATAAGGAAATTAGAGATGGTGATTCCAATACTGTTTATTTTAAAAGAAGAAAGAAATGATTGACGATAAATCATATGTGTTGGATGATAGTAAATTCATAAAAAAGATTACACCCAAAACAAGAATTGTCATAGGGAATACATTTTTAACCAAAATGAAACATTTTATTGGTTGGAACAATAGATATAATGGTAAGTATGATAAATGTGCCATGTACACTATAGGGTTAGATGGTAATATATTCCAACACTTTTCTCCGATGTATTTTTCAAATTTTATGGATGATTTAAAGATAAATGAAAGCACCATAACAGTGGTTCTGGAAAATGAAGGTTCGTTAATAAAAGATTTAAATTATAAAAATAAGTTTGTTAACTATGTTTATGATATTTATAATAGAGATGAGTTAGTTTTTGAAAAAAAATGGAGGAATCATGAGTATTGGGCACCATATACCATTAAACAAGAAAAGTCATTATCGGCATTAATTAATAAGTTATGTGATGATTTTAATATACCAAAGATGGTTATAGAGCACAACACAAGTTTTGACGATGCAACAGAATTTAATGGTGTATTATATAGAAGTAATTTTGAAAAACATTATACTGATGTTAGCCCAGCTTGGAATTTTGATTCATTTAAAAAGATGGTTGAACAAAATAATTAAATATAAAATAATTTAGAAATGATAAATGAACACGACATAACTAAGAAGATACTTGAATCTATTAGAAATAAAGAACACATTGGGAAGCCTTTATTAAAGGAAGAGACAATAACAAATGCACAAGCGATTGGTGATGATGAACCAGATGTCGCAAAAGAAGAGACAAGTGAAGTACCTACTAAAGTCGAAACAGACTATCCAGCAGAATTTAAGGAAGATAGTGAGATATTTATGGACCAAGTGACTCCCAGAGTTAATTTTACCGTATATAATATTTATCCAGACACAAATGAGGTTGAATTTAAAGGTGAATTATATAATGGTCTTAAGTGGGAATTTAAAAAAACTAATAAGTGGGCATATATTAATACAAAAGATTCTAAATCTTTAGAATTAGATGACATTACTGTAGAATTAATTAAGAGTATAAATACATACTTTCAAAATTGGATGATTAAATGGTCCAAAGAAGATTTAAATCAATATAGGGGTAATGAATAATTTAGATTTTAAAAATATACTATTACTTGTGTTGGTTATTACTTGTGTTGGATTAACACTTGGTATTATATTTAAACCAAATAACACCATAAATTATAATGAAGATGTTATTAGGGCACTTAAGGAAGAAAATATTAGATTACTTATAAAGAATGATAGTATTAAGGTAAATAATGATAAATTATCATATGATATTGATTCTTTGGGTCAAATAATAGATGATATGAATGAAGATTTAAATGATACAAAAGAAAAGATTAATAAATTAAAAATTAAGAAAGATGAAATATCTAATCATGTTGACACTATTGGTAGTGATGAACTTACAAGGGCATTCACAGAATTTCTCAATAGAAAAGAATAATGTACAAATATATATTGACAAGGGTGATACACTTGTTTTTATGAGATACGAAAGTGCTAAGATTCTTTTAAAGGAAGTTTTAAAATGTGAATATACTGATAGTCTTTTACATACATATGAAGAACGTGATTCAATAAATAATAATATTATTATGTTTCAGAAAGAAACCATTGTTAAGTTATCTAAAAAGGGTGAAAATTATGAAGAAATAATTGCAAACTTAAATTCTGTTTCTACCAATAAGGACCAGGAAATAAGCCTTAAGGATAAGACAATAAAAAAACAAATAAGGAAAATAAAAAGACAAAAAACACTAACCACTGTTGGATTCACATTGGCTGGGGTTGCAACAGTCTTGGCGGCTATATTGGCAATATTATGAAACACTACATAAAACAAAAACTTAGAGAATCTCTTTTGAGTGAAGATGATGATATTAACCAAAAATTAATGTCATTATTAAAGACTGGTGATAAGGATAATATTGAACTTGCATATGCGGTTGGAAAGGGGCAAAAGATTAATGTTGATGAATTGGTTAAATCAATATATGGTGAGTTTTTATTAAATAAAGCCAAAGGCAAAACAATAAAAGATAAGTTATTATATCTAACCAATTTGAAGGAGTTGTGGTTGAATGATTACGACCTAACCAGCTTACCAGAGGGTATAGAGAACTTAACCAATTTGTGGGGATTGTATTTACAAACTAACAAACTAACCAGCTTAAAAGGTACAGAGAACTTAACCAATTTGAAGGAGTTGTATTTAAATAATAACGAACTAACCAGCTTACCAGAAGGCATAGATAAGTTAACCAATTTGAAGAGGTTGTATTTACGTAATAACGAACTAACCAGCTTAGAAGGTATAGATAAGTTAACCAATTTGAAGGAGTTGCATTTACGTAATAACGAACTAACCACCTTAAAAGGCATAGATAAGTTAACCAATTTGGTGTGGTTGAGGTTAGGTGGTAACCAATTAGAAAGTTTACCAGAAGGTATAGGTAATTTAACCAATTTGAAGGAGTTGTATTTACAAGATAACCCAATAAGTGGTCCAGAAAAAGCAAGGCTTAAAAAAATATTTGGAAATAAAGTAATATTTTAAAATTATGAAAAGAGAAATAAAAAGATTATTAAGGGAAAATTTTTTAAATGAGGAATTAACAAAAACTGAGGTTAAAGCCATAGTTGATAAACATACAGATTCCAATAAATTTAAATCAAAGATAGAGAAGATTGTCAAGGATAGAATAAAAAATGAAAAAGAATTAGAAGATAAGGTTGTGGAAATAACAAGAAATGTGTTAACCCAACTATATAAAAATCTTTGGGTTAAACGAGCCTTCTGGAGAAATAACCTATCAAACAAAAGTGTATAAAATGAAGAAAATTAAGATAACAAAAGAACAAGCAAAAATGCTCAAAGAAATGAGCAAAAAACCACAACCAAGTGTTCTGAAGATAACACAAGAACAATATGATAAAATTGTTCAATCAGAACGAGCAATGATTGATGACAAGCCAGTGTCAGCCTCTAAACAAATTGGAGATATTTATAACAGAAATACCTCCCCAGCGACAACAAAATTTATGAGAAAAAATAGAATAGGAGAAACATATAATGACTTTATAAGTGAATTATATTCTCTTAAAGAAGGTGGTGGTGTTTATGAAAATTTAATAAAGTTAATGGAAATAGCTGGAATGATTGAAAACCGTAGAATTAAGAAAGAAGCATTTTTAAATGACTCAAATGTGGTTAAAGAAGTTATATCACATGCTCTTCAAGAAATATCAAATGGTGCTAGTGATTATCAAGTTATGGGGATGATGGAAGGTAAGTTAGCAGAAGTAACAGCATCAGCTGGGTCGTCTGGTCAATATACGGGATTATTCTCCACAACAGAACCAGAACCATCAAATGTTCCAGAAGAATTAGTTAATATACAAAAAGAAGAAGAACTTGAAGAAGCCGCAACAACTGGTTCAGTTGGAGGTCAATATGACACACTAGGTTTTGCGGGAAGTGTGTTTATGCGTACAAAGGGTAAGAAAGGTAAAAAGAGTAAGAAAGGTAAGGCACCAGTAAATAAGGGTATAACACATAAAAAAACAACCTTTAAGGGTGGTTCTTTTGTTAAAGTTAAAAAGAAATGTTATAGGTATCCATATTGCAATCAAGGTCCTGGTGCAATAACATTAAGCAAAAGTTCAAAATAATTAATACTTTAATATAAAACTTAATATTTATATTATAGATTGGTTGATTAATACCAAATTTTTTTACTTAACCATATATTATATTTTTATAAAACAAACGAAGATAAAATGAAAAAAAGATTAAACTTTAAAAAAGGTGAGATAGAAAATATCATAAAGGAAGAAGAGGCTTTTACACTTAAAAAAACTAAGAGTGTTAAAAAAGAAACTAGTAAATCTAATGATGATTATTATAAAGAGGTCGCAAAAAAATTTGAAGACTACAATGAACCATTAAAAGATACAGAAAATGAAAATTCTAATGCTGTTATGAAATATAAGAATGATGATGATGCTCAAGAATATGTTGACTTAGCTAATTACAATCAAGGTAGTATTGCAAATTTAATACCAGATAATAATCCAGGTGAAGATTGGTTCGAAAAACAACGCCAAGCAATAACTGGTGAAAAGTCAATTCAAGGTAATAGTGTAGACTATTCTAATGTGTACCAAGAAGAACCTGGTTTTAAGGGTAAAAAGGCAAACCAAATCATATATGATAATAATAAAAATTTTAAAGAAAAAACTGCGAAACCTATAAAAACTGCTGGGATGGGTGACTTTCAGCAGTTAGTAGGAAAGAATAAGTTGAAGGAAAACAAAAAACAAGTAAAAATGAAAAGACTTAGATTTAAAAAACCATTTACTGGTGTAGAAAACGCATTAAGATTAATACCAGAATCATATAAGGTTGACAATAAAACCTTTCAAATGACTGATGGTAATGAAAAGTATGAAATAAGATGGGAAGGTAACATTAACGAAGGTAGAGCAATTATTCTTAAGGCTTCCGATAAAGTTCTTATGAATGAAGATATGCAAAAGATGAAACATCTTATGCAATATAATTCAAAAGATACTCTTGGTAACCTTAGAGGTAAAGAAAGAATTAATGAAAATAAGGTATTCAATGATGTTTGGAATAAGACAAAATCAATTAAGGAATCATCAGCATTTGGTTTTGGATTTACCAACGAAGGTAATTTAGAAGAAAGTGAAGATTTAGAAGAAAGTGAAGATTTAGAAGAAAGTGAAGATTTAGATGAAATGGGGTTAAAACCTACCGACAGAAAGAAAGAAAAAGACAGCTAAAGCTGATTCTAAAAAAGATAGAAGACGTAAAGATAAGAAAATAATAAAACAAGAAAAGGATTCCTTATAAAAATGAAACGACTTAGATTTAAAACTCCATTTAATGGAATGGATAATGCATTAAGATTAATACCAGAATCATATAAGGTTAATGGTAAAGAATTTGAGCTAACTGATGGTATTGAATCATATAGAGTTAGATGGGAAAAGACCCCAACAATACTAACAGCATCAAACAAAAATCTTATGAATGAAGATATGCAAAAGATGAAACACCTTATGCAATATAATTCAAAAGATACCCTTGGTAACCTTAGAGGTAAAGAAAGAATTAATGAAAATAAGGTATTCAATGATGTTTGGGATAAGACAAAGAAATTAATTAAAGAGGGTGATGATGAATACCACCATCAAGCAAGTGATGATACTCATACTCAAACGGTAATAATTCCACATGAGCTTCCATATGAGTTCAATAACGCTTTAGAAGGTTTTTTTGAAGGTAGTATGCATGGACAAGACTTAGTTCCTGGTGATACATATAGTGTTTATGTATCTTATGATGATAAACCAACTGAAGAATTTGAATTTGAAGTTGAAAAGACAAAAAAGGGTGATAAATTAAGAATTGCAAATGTTAATAACTTAGGACCAGATGATGACGATGATGATGAAATATACGAAGAAGATAAAAAAGAAGATAAACCAAAGAAGAAAGGGGTAATAAGAAGCATAGCCGATTATTTTAAACAAATAAAAGGTGATTTAACCCCAGAACAAAAAGAACATATAGATAAAGCAATTGAAATAATGAAAGAAATCAATAAGGATAATGATAAAAAACTAGAGGAAGACTCTACAGATGGTAAAGGTGGTCATGAAGCACCAAAAGACAAAGGTGATGATGCTAAAGGGCGAACAGGAGATGAAGAAAAGGAAATAAGGCGAAAAAAAATAAGATAATAATTTATAAATAAAACCTCACTTAATAGTGGGGTTTTTTTATTTATATCAACATATTTATAAATGTAAAAAAAAATATAAATATTATGATATTAAGATTAGGTTCAAAAGGAAGAGAAGTAAAAGAAGTTCAAGAATTTTTAGGTTTAAATGCTGATGGTGACTTCGGTCCAAAAACTGAAGCAGCGGTTATTAGATGGCAAATAAATAATAACCTTATGAGTGATGGTATCATAGGGCCAAAAACATGGGATGCTATGGGGTTGGCAACAACAGATAATACCGAAAAAACATATATGACTGAAAATGGTTTATTAATAAATAGATATTACTTACCAACAGATGAATATAAAGAAGGTCCCACCAATAAAGAATACTTATTTTTGCATCATACCGCTGGGTGGCAAAATCCATATAGAATTGTTGACTCATGGGGTAGAGACACAAGAGGTGCCGTTGCCACAGAATTTGTGATGGGTGGTCAATCAATAAAAGGTAATAATGATAAACACGATGGGGAGATGGTACAATGCTTTCCAGAAGGTTGTTATGGTTGGCACTTAGGTAAGAATGGTTCAAGACATATGCATACACATTCCGTTGGAATAGAGGTGTGTAATTTTGGTTATATAAAGCATGGTAAAACATATGCTGGTACAGTAGCCTCAGCATCTCAAACAGTTGAATTAGCTGAACCATTTAAAGGGTATAAGGTTTGGCATAAATATTCAGATAAACAAATAAGTAACTTAAAAAAGTTTATACTATATATAGCAGATAGAGATAATATTGATGTTAGAAAGGGTTTAGTGGAAGAAGTAAGAAAAAAGGGTGCGAAGGGTTTTGAATTCAACTCTGATGCTTATTATGGTAAAATAAAGGGTATGTGGACACATACAAATACACGTAAAGACAAATTTGATATGTTCCCCCAAAAAGAATTATTGGATATGTTATTAAGTTTATAATTTTGAAAAATAATGATGGTAAAATAAATAAATTCTTGAACTATATTAATACACCACTTAGTGAGGTCACAATAAATAAAATGTATATTGCCAATAAGGTATCATATGAAAAATGTCAATTATTTAATGATTACATTCAGTCCCAATTATCTTTAATATTTGATACATATATGGGTGATGATGTTATGAGTGATACAGATAAGATAACACACTTTGATTGGTGTTGGAAAAAGAATATACGTAATTTTATTGAAGAAGGTATTACATTTGATTATACTGAAGAGTCATATAATTACTTCTTAGCATTTATGTTTGAAGTATTTTATTCCGTTAAAGATAAAACCAATAAGACCCACATCCATGAAAAGATAAAAAAAATATGGGAAGAAATATTCCATTACTCACACAATAAGACATATTTGGAATTGGATAATCTAATTGTCATATATACCATTCTTGATAAATCACTTAAGGATGGACAAAAAAAATTAACAACACTTTACTAATTAAAATTATTTTCATATATTAGTGTTTATGAGAATAATAACCATAATACTAACCGAACTAGCTTCAGATAAAATAAAAGCAGAAGAAAAATTACAAAGACTTATTAATAGTAATGGTGATTTAGACCAAAACATAATTGATATTAAAAATCAATTGCGTGAAGTAGTTTTAATTGACCAAATGATTAATAAATGGAATGATTACACTTCAGAAGTAAAACAACCATAACTATGCTTATTGAGATTTTTAACAGGGTACTATTAATACTATTCATTATGTCATGTTTAAATATAGTTAGACATGCATATTATTTAATACAAGCCTGGGTAGCATCTACTGAAGAAAACCCTATAAAATATAGACTAACCAAAGAATCATTATGGATTTTAAGTATTTCCATAGGTTATGTCTTAGCAGAAATAATAAATGGAATATATATATAAATTAATTAAATATGAATATACAAGAAAAATTAGATTCGTTACAACCACATGTAATCGGTATAAGATACTTAAAAGGGCTTCAAATAGTTGATGCTGTATTTAAAACGGGTTGGGTTGTCCCAGAATCAAACACAATAAAAAAAGAACTGGTTGATGCTAAACAAAATTATTATATGTTTTATACTGAAAAAAAAGGTATAACCATAGATAATTTATTGGATTATGTTGAGGAAATAATACATATGAATGTTGAAAGAGAAAATAAACAAACTTTATTGAAGGAAAAGTTTAAGGAACTTCAAAAATTATTTAAAGATAATTCATTATCAAAATTAAATAAACTTAGATTTACATTTAATGAATATGAGCAATCAATAATGGATTTTGATTTAACAGAAAAAGATGAGCCACCAGTATTGAACAATCATCCAGTTAACGAGGTTGAAAAAAGTGATAAACCACTAAAAAAAACTAAACCCAAAAAAACTAAGACGGTTGGAAGGGTAACAAACTTAAACTCTCAAAAAATTGAGTTTCCACCAAAGAAAGATAAAAAAATTGAGTTGGAGGAATATAAACCACCAAAGAATATTAAATGCAAGTGTGACCCAAATGATGTGTGTCCATTATGTGAAGAAGAAAAGATTGGAAGTTATTAATAAAGAAACCTCATAAATGGGGTTTTTTTTATTTTAATTAATATTTATTATTAAAATATCTTAAAATGAGAAGATTTGATAAATTAAATAATATTCGTGAAAAGAATAAGTCAATAGAAAAAGAATATCTACTTGAAACTGCTTCATTAACATCCAAAAGCCATAGGAATAGGTTGTTAATAGAATCAGTTATGAATAGTGATGATGAAGAACAGTTATTTAATAGGTTTTTATTAGAAGCCTGTGAGGAGCATGGTGTGAATATTGAAGAAATAATAAATGAAAATGAAAATGAAATTAATATTAGTAATAATGGGAGAATTGATGAGGCTGGAGTTGCCATTCTTAGTGCAGCTGCAATATTAAGTGGTGGTAAGGTTATTGAAATCCTGGGGTCTCTAATTACAAAAATAGTTAATTACCTTAGAAGAAAGGGAATTATGAAAGGTGACCAAATAAGTAAGAAAAATATAGGGGAAGAAACGGGGTCATGGTTTCAAAAAATAGTTAAAAAGACGTTTGAGAAGCTTGCTTGGTTAATTTTAAAACCGATAGCCCATACTATAGCGGCAATTTATCAATTTAACAATCGTTCAACAACAGCTAAGGGACAAAAAGAAATACATGCGAACTCAAAACAAATAATTAATAAACTTAGTAATAAGGGTCTAATAGAAAATGTCGCAAGCGCACTATTTTATGCTGCAATTGTTTTTGTTGGAATCAAAGGTGCGGCTGAGATTCATACTTTCTTGTTCGGAAATGGACAAGGAGCACTTACAGCAGTATTTGAATTAATAACAACTGGTGCAAAACTTTATGAAGTTATTTTATTTATGATATCATTTTTTCTAACCACTTTTGTTCAAAAATATAAAAATTATAATCCTAGTAAATTAGCACACACTTTAGCCGATTGTTTAGAGAATCCAGGTGGGGTTAGACAAACAATTGATAAACTTAAACAGTACTCAAGTAAAGAAAAATCTAGTGAGTTAGGTGTTTGCATAAATAAAAAAATGGGTGAGCATTAAACTTCCAACTTTTCTTGTAGTGTGTGGATTAACCAAACACAACCAGAGGTAAGACACCCATCAAAAAAAATAATTAATGGGAGAAAGTCCAAACCATAACTTGACATTGGTGTATATAAATTAAAATAAATAAAAACGGATGATAAGAAAAATCCAACCCAGGTGCTCAAACATAATGGACAGGTAAATAACATCCCAAAGAAATTTGGGTTATTTTTTTCAAAAAAATCTCTAAATTCTTTGAATATTGAACCAAATACAATTATATTTGTAATACCATAAGCTAATAAAATAAAAATAATAAATTGCATAACACTCATTTTTTGTTCTTTGTATAATGTATGGTTGTTAAACAACCTAAAAAATTTATCAATACTGAAATATAGTAATATAAGAGCAATAAGTAAATATTTATATTTATGAAAGGGTTTATAAAAAAAATTAAAAGAATATAGAAAATTGACTAATCGAAACGTAGCCGCTGGTGTGTTGATAAAATGCATAAATACTGAAAGGGTTTTATTATTGTTAAGAAGTGATATTTGTGATGAACCTAAGTCATGGTCATTGGTTAGTGGTACCATTGAATCTAATGAACGAATATTAGATGGACTTCAAAGAGAAGTTAAAGAAGAAATAAACATAGACCCTAATTATATCATATATAAATTTAAAAACAAGGAACCTTCTGATGCTAAAAATTTAGATTTTTATTATTATGAAGGTTATGTTGGAAAAGAATTTAAACCAACATTAAATAATGAACATCTTGATTATGTGTGGTGTGATTTAAATACATTACCCCAACCATTATTTCCAGGGACACTGGATAAAATTAAAAATATACTTCAATGAGTAAAAAAAATAGAATAATACCCCTAGAAGAAGTTCTCTTTAAATTTAAAGAACAAAACAAAGAATTTATTAAAAACATAGAAAAACAAGAAAAACTTGAAAGGGTGGAAACCCTTGAAGTTGTCCTTAACGATATAAAGGGTATAGAACATACAACCAATGTAAAGAAAAAAAACTTCATTAATGAATTAAAAGGTAGTCTAGGTGAAAAGGTAAAAGAAAACCCCACAAGAATAAAAAAGATTGAAAAAACATTCGGTCAGAAAACAAAACTATTCATTAAAAACATCTTCACAAGATTTTAATTAAAAATAATCCTTAAAAGTTTGGTTTTTAAAAAAACTTATATATCTTTGTGTTGTTGGGTTGGTTCAATAACCTATAATACAAAAAGGACTGAACAAAAAAGACACTAATTTGAATTATAAAGATTTAATACAGACGGTTTCAGAAATCATTACCAATGAAAAAATATATAAGGATGGTTTAGTCTTAGTATATGAGTTGGAAGAGAAGAGACATAAACAAATGGATGAACATTTATTTTATAAATCTAATCCATCCGAAACTAAATTCACACATAGAGAGTTAGTAGAAGTGGAAATTGGGGGTACATTAGTTAGGTTTGTTAAAAAAAATAAAAAATAACCATAAAAAGTTTGGTTTTTAAAAAAACTTATATATCTTTGTGTTGTTGGGTTGGTTCAGCAACCCTAAGTTGAGGGATTTATCCACTCAACAACCAATTATATACTAATAAGAAGGACTGAACATTTACGTGATGCTGATGATTTTTTTACCATTAAAAATTAAAAATTATGAACTTTATAGATGCACTTAGAAATAAAGATACCTTCACAGAAAATGGTATGCCAACACATTCAACTACTCTTAATAGTTGTGTGGATTTATTTTTTCAAATTGGTGCCTTGAGGGGTTCAGAAAAGCGTAGAAAATTATCTTTATTTTCAAAGGCTTTTGACTTAAACCCATTGATTGCAATGAAAATCCTTTTTTGGGTTAGAGATGTGAGAGGTGGTGCTGGTGAAAGACAGACATATAGAGATATTGTTGAATATCTTGCATTATATAATTCTTCTGGGTTACAGAAGAACATACATTTAATGCCAGAGTATGGTAGATGGGATGATGTATTAACACTAGTTGGTACAGACCTTGAAAAGGATGCCTTAGAGTTGATAGCCAATGCTTTGGAAAATGGGAATGGATTATGTGCCAAGTGGCTTCCAAGAGGTAATGGTAAAAACCAAGTTAAGAAGAAGCAAGCGAAAGCTATTAGAGAATATCTTAAAAAAACGCCAAAAGAGTACAGAAAACTCCTTGCAAGTCTTTCTGCTACGGTAGAGAATCTTATGTGCAATAAGGAGTTTTCTAAGATAGAATATGCTAAGGTTCCATCAAAAGCCATGTCTGGTTACATGAGGGCATTCACAAAGAATGATGGTGATAGGTTTAGTGAATATCTAGAATCTGTTTCTAATGGTACAGAGAAGATAAATACTGGTGCTATTTACCCATATGATGTGACAACAAACCTAAAGTTTGGTAATTCAATTGGTGCTATGCAACAATGGAATAATCTTCCAGACTTCATGGATGGTAACAAAGAAATGGTTTTACCTCTTGTTGATGTTTCTGGTTCAATGGATTGTCCAGTTGGTAGAAGTGGTAATGTAAGTTGTATGGATGTGGCAATCTCATTAGGGTTGTATATTTCTGAAAGAAATGTTGGTCCATTTAAGGATAGTTTTATAACTTTTTCCGCAGAACCAGAATTGCAACACTTAAAGGGTAATTTGGTTGATAGATTTAATCAGTTATCAGATTCAGAATGGGGGTATAACACTAACATAGAATCTGTATTTAAACTTATATTGGATAAGTCCGTTAAGAATAATGTTGCTAAAGAAGATATGCCAACTATTATCCTAATATTGTCTGATATGGAATTTGATACTGCCACCAAATATGAAGACAATATTAATGGGTGGGATATGACTGCTCAAGAAATGATTACTTCATTATATAGTGAGCATGGTTATGAGACACCAAAAATAGTTTATTGGAACTTAAATTCAAGACAGGATAATTGTCCCGTTAAGTTTGATGAAGTTGGTACATCACTTGTTAGTGGTTTTTCACCATCAATACTTAAGAGTATATTGGGTGGAAAAGAAATGACACCAATGTCAATTATGTTAGAAACTATAAACCAAGATAGATATTCAGCTATTAAAGTATAAACCCATAAAGAATGTTTTCAGCAACTTAAACTAAATCAAATTCAATTAATTTAATTTCCTCTACATTCTGAAAGTTACCTCACATATTTTTATATGTGGGGTTTTTTAATGTTTACATTTTAATTTATTATTATTATATTGTTTTTATGGAAAATATGAAAATAGTATCAAAAGAGATTAAGCCAGATGGCTCAGAATTTATAGTATATTTAATCGATACAAGTCATGGTAGACCAATAGAAGGTTTTATTGTTAAAGAGGCTAATAAGGGCAAAATAATCAATTATTTACTATGTGAGTATTTTGTCCCAGACGATTGGGTAAACAAAATGGACGATTTGAAAAATAACATTGAAGAAATTAAATATAAAGATTAGTATTATGGAAAAGGACCATCCATTAGTTATAGTTTTTTATCTTGACAGAGAGGTAATGACAAATAAAGAAATAATAATACCATTTACCGAATCGGTTGATAACTTAATAAAGAAAAAGGATTTAAATATTCTTGCATTCTTTATGCCAACAGATGGGGAAGAAAGGATTGAGTGTCTTAACCCTAAATTGTTATCTGAATCACAAATGAAAAATGTTGATAAAATAATTCAAGACTTATCAAAAAACTTTGATGTTGGTTTGGGTGCAGATGAAGGTAAAAATAACCCCAACAACGAAATAATTATTGATGGATAAGGGTAATCAACTATTGGCATTGTTATATAGGATTGAAGACTTATTATTTGAGTTAAAGCTTGAGGGTTTTGAGTTTGAAGAACAGGAGAAGTTAGGGGAGATAGTTACAACTCTACAACAAAAGTTGATTAAATAATTTATGGTCTGGTTGTTTTCCTATATATCTTACTCATTGGCCAACCAGTTTTTTCTTTAATTAGGTCATACATTCTTGATATTACAACCTCACAAGCAGTACCCATAAACATAATACTATGTATTTTATTTTTTTTACATGCCTTAGCTAATGCATGGTGTAGCCTTTGTGCATCTTTCTTACACTTACATAAGACCATACCAAATTCATCTTCATTATAAAATATTAGCTTATTGTGTACAATGATAACTTGTTTAACCATTTTTTTCTTATAGGCATGCAACATTAGTGGTTTAACAATTTCATGTATTGTAATCCTATTTTTTTTAGAATCTCTACCATACATCCAAAACTTTTCTTCGACCCTATATGGGTGGTCATCCAGTACTGTCCATTTGCCAAGTATTGGTTCTTCAATCTTAGTTTTCCCATATTCATCTCTTATAACTCTAAACTTGTCACCTTCTTCAGTATCTTTAACGATGTGCATTTTAAATTTCACTGGTATTATGGCGTTGGTATTAATATGTTCTTTTGGGAACAATACTGATTTATTCTCTTTTTTTATTTCTCTAAATCTAATAAATGATTTTTCTATATCTTTAGATTTATAAATTGTTTTTTTAACTACTCCGTTTTGTGTTACTATTATACGATACATAATGATAAATATAATAAATAACTTAACAAAAATAAATAAAAGTCGGTTGTTTAAAAAAAAAAATATTATCTTTGTGGGGTAAATAACATTTTTATAAATCATAAATAATTTTTATTATGAGTAGGTATGAAGAATCTTCAAGTGACATTAATTTAATTTTTAATGAATGTTTAATTAAGGCTGGGTTAAATGAGGTTGTAAATGTAAAATGTCTTTGTGATAATAGACAAAAGACCATTTTTAAATTACAAAAATCAACACCATTGGTTAAGTTTGAAACTAATAATGATGTTTATATCATCATTAATGAAAAGGTATTTGACCAATTAGAAGTGTGGCAAAAACATATGGTTGCCGAAGAATCAATAGCTGGTATTTCCTTTAACTTTGAAAAGGATAAGATGGATATACGAAAGGGTGACATCCAAACATTTTCTGGTTTTTTAAGAAATTATGGGTATGATAGGTATGAAGTCCTATATGAAAGCGTTAAAACAATTTATAACAAAGAGCAAGAAGAAGAAGCTGAAACCGAAACAGTATGAAAAGAGAAGAAGTAGCAGAATACAACGAAGAAGCATTATTGTGTGATGGTTTTGATGATGCAATAATTGGGGTTGCCCAAAGAATAAATCTTTGTGTTGCGGCCTATGATGTTGAAAAGATAATTGAAATTTTAAAACCCGACATGCCTTTGGACGATGAGGAATTAAAATTATCGGTTGAAGAACAAGATTCCAGGAGATATGAAATGGCACTTGAACATTTTAATTTTAATATCATAGGTTCTTGGGTTGGTGAGAATACTCCAGTATTCATTTATAAATCATACTATGATGAGATTTAAAATAAATGAATTATATAATAAGGTTTTAATAAAATTAAAAAAATGAAAACTATTGATTTTTTAAGAGACATGGTTAAAAAACATCCCAACGACTATGATTTGGGTGAAGCCATTAGAAGTTATGTTGTTAACTATAAAGATGATGATGTTACAACAGAAAATAATATTATTAAAGAAGGTAGCACCGTTTCAGTGCATTACACAGGTAAATTAACAAATGATGAAGTTTTTGACTCATCTACTGGGGGTGAACCATTAACTGTTACGCTGGGTGAGGGTTCACTAATACCTGGATTTGAGAAAGCATTACAAGGTATGAAACAAGGTGAAAAAAAGACCATAAACATACCTTGCAACGAAGCCTATGGTGACATTACCAAAGACAATTACCAGGAAGTTGATAAGCAATATGTACCAGACTCTATACAAGTGGGGCAAATGCTTGAAGCTAAAAATGAAATGGGTGTTATGAATGTTAGGGTTAAGGAAGTTAGGGAGAACACAGTTGTTCTTGATGCCAACCATCCATTAGCTGGTGAGGATTTAATCTTTGATTTGGAGATTGTTTCCGTAGTTTAATCTAAATGAAGTTTTTTTGGTTTATTGGATATTTATTATAAAACAATTTACTATGAAAACTTTTATAAAAGATATCTTCACAGAAGATAAAAATGAGGCTAAATTCTCATCAAAGAAGACAATGGGTATAATCGGTTCAATACTTGCATTTATTGCATTTATTGTTGATGGTTTCCATTTTTATGACATTAACAATGAAATGTTTAATTCAATGTTATTGTTTTCTGGTACCATGTTAGGTGTTTCAGTAATTAAATCATTTAGCAAACATAATAAACCAGTAAACCCAGAAGGATAATCTAATACCCAGTAACCTCTGAATATATTTAAGTTACTGGGTGTAGATTATTTTCCCCCATTAGGTGGGGTTTGATTTGTTTTAGGTTTTGTTTTAGGTTTTGTTTTGTTCTTTTTTTTGCAACCACACATAATTTAATGTTTTTAGTATTTTTGTTATTTAGTATAATTATAAATATTATATTATTAAAATAAATAGTAATTATGTTTAATAAAAAAATTAAGATATCATTTTTAAATGAAAAATGGGAATTAATAGTTTCTGATGTAAAATTAAAATATATACCCAGGATACATGAACTAATATATCTTAATAGTGTTTATTATAGGGTAGCGAACATTGTACATAACATTGGACATATGCAAGATATTTACATAATCATTGAAGAATATACAGATGATTATAATTTATTTGAAAAAAAAGATTAAAAAAGTTTGTTTTTTAAAAAAACTTTATTATCTTTGTTATAACAAGGAAATAAATAAAGATTAATTTCAGCAAATACACATACAATCGGAAATGTAAACACATTAATCTGAATAGGGTAAAAATAAAGAAAGATTACCGCAACTAACATCTAACAAACAGGACTAATATCTTTCTGACTCCCCTACTTAATTTATTTAAAATTTTTTTCATTTCAGAAACCCATACAAATATTTGTATGGGTTTTTTTATTTATATAAAGTATTTATATATATGAAGTATAATATTAGGGGTTATGTAGTCTTATGTGTTTCATTTTTAATTTTGTTTTTTGGTTTAAAAACACTTGGGCTCCCCAACAACATTATACTTGAAACAACATCAATAATGTATTTTGAATATGGAGTGTTGGGATTTTTTTTAATAATAAGTTTTTTAATTATATGTGATTTAATGAAAAAGGGTGAATTTTTAAAAACCAAGAAAATACTTAGTGACAAAAACGAAGAAATAAAAAATGTGTTAAATGCTATTAATAAGTCTAATGCGATGATTGAGTTTTGCCCCTATGGTGGTATAATAACAGCCAACGAAAACTTTTTAGATATAATGGGGTATGATATTTCTGATTTAGTTGGTAAGAAACATAGTATGTTTGTTAATAAAAGAGTTGCTAACTCTAAAAAATATGCTAAGTTTTGGGGTGATTTAAGGTTAGGTAACTTTAAATCTGGTGACTTTATCAGATATACTAAATTAGGTGAAGAGGTGCATATACATGGCACTTATAATCCAATTTTTAATAAAGATGGGTATGTTATTAAGATAATGAAGATTGTTACCAATATTACCGAATCTGTTAATCAAAAGCTTGAATTGGAAAAGAAAAATACTTATTTAGAACATGCGGCAAAGATACTTAGACATGATATGCATAGTGGAATAAATACATATATACCAAGAGGTTTACGTTCATTAAAAAGAAGGTTAAATGATGATTTAATAAAATTATTAAATATTGAGGCACCATTAAGGTTACTTGAAGAGGGTTTGGCGCACACACAAAAAGTATATGAAGGTGTGAAAGAATTTACCAATCTAGTTAAGAAGGGGTCCAATTTAGAAATTACCCCTCATAATCTTGGTGTTATATTAAAAGAACATTTAAAATCCACATCATATTCAGACCAAGTTAAAATTGATAATTTAATAGAAAAGGAAGTTAATCAATCATTATTTTGCACAGCGATTGATAATTTGATACGGAATGGGCTTAAATACAATGATAGTAAGAGTAAGTTTGTTACAGTTTATATTGAAGGTGACTATTTAATTGTTAGGGATAATGGTAGGGGTATGAGCAAACAAGAATTTGAAGAATATTCAAAACCCTATATAAGAAAGAATGGTAATAAAGAATCTGGTAGTGGTTTAGGTTTAAATATATGTATAGCGATAATGAATGAGCATGGGTTTTTGGTTTCATGTGAAAAATTAAAAAATGGTACAAAAATAAAAATATTATTATGATTGAGTCAATACTTTTGGTTGATGATGAAAACTTATTTCATTTAGTTTTTGAGGATGCGTGTAGTATCTTAGATATAACACTTAATTTAACTTCAGTATCTTCTTGCGAGGAAGCGGAAGAAATGTTTAAAGAATGGTTCAATTATGGTGGTAAAAAACCAGCCTGTGCATTTATTGATTTAAACATAATTGGTTCCAGTTTTGATGGAATAGAATTGGTTAGGAAAATAAACTTTGAATATGGTAACGCATTAGTGATTGGGATTATTTCATCATCAGATGAATCGGAAGAACAAGCTAAGGCGGTCAAGGCTGGCGCACAATTTTGGATTATTAAATCGGATGAGATTGAACCAAGACTTGAAGAATTTAGAAAAGACTTTGAAGGTTATAAAAATAGAACAGCCCCCTTTAAAATTTACAAATGATTAGTAATGGTACTAAGAAAAAATTACTTGAACTATATGAGTTACATAACTTAAGACTTGAAGGTAATATACTTAAGGTTATTGAATTAACTGACGATGAGGATGAAGAGTTTAAAAAGTATATTAAGGATTGTATATCCCATGATAAAGATAAACGACTTAAAAGACTTGAAATCACCAAGAAGATTCAAAAACAAAATAAAGAATTACATTTAGCTAAGGTTGAAAACGAAAGGATTAACGAAGAACTATCGCAATCCTTAATAGATATCGGTAAAGCTAAAGAAAGTGTTGAAAATGATTTAACAACACTCCAAAAAAAAACACAATTTGAGTTAATTAGTGTGATAGTTAAGGTTGCGCTTGTCATTATTGTGTCCGTTGCTATCATTACAACATTTATGTATGTTGTTGCTATAATTGTTGGTAGAGAAACACAAATAATTGGGTCTACCTGGAGTAATCTTTTTGGTATCTTATTAACTAATTCATTTAGTATCATAGGCACCATCATGGGTGTAAAGTATAGTAACGAAAATAAAAAAGAAAAATAAGTATATATTGAAAAATAAAATTAGAATATTAATTAGAGAAAAATTAAAGAGTATTAGTAACTTTGAATATCAAGTTAGAGATATAGATGGGTTAGTTTATTATAAAAGAAAAAAGGGTGAAAAACTTTGGTCTTTTACTGATTGTGAGGATTTTTCTAAAAATTCAAATATTAGGAATATAATAAAATGGAAATGATAAGTAATTATTAATTATGAAAAGAGAACTAACAGAAATATTAACTGAGATAAAGGGTAAGTTAGATTTTTCAGCATTTAAAATTAGAGATAACTTAAATTCTGATATATGGAATTCTGATGATGAGATAAATGAAGAAGTTAGAGATAATTTAATTAGTATTGCTGAATACTATTGGGACTCTCTTGACTTAGGTATACCAATCATTGATATTACCATAACAGGTAGTTTGGCCAATTATAATTGGTCAAGGTTTTCAGACATTGACTTACATATAATATTTAACCTTGATAACTTTGGTGAACATAATGAGTTGATTAAGGAATTGCTAGATAGCAAGACCAGGACCTGGAATACACAACACGATATAAAGATAAAAGATTTTGAGGTTGAAATATATCTTCAACCAGAAGGACAGCCACATCACTCAACGGGTGTGTATTCGTTATTAAATGATGAATGGATTAAGAAACCAGAGAAGATGGTTGTTAATATTGATAAGGCAAATGTGAGGAAGAAGTATAATAAGTTGATTAGTCATATAGATGATGTCGAAAAAGACCTTGGTGTTAAAAAAGACTATGAAGATATTATTAATAGAGTTGAGAGTATCAAAGAGAAGATAAAAAATATGAGGAAATCTGGTCTTGAAAGTGGTGGTGAGTTTTCAATTGAGAATATTGTATTTAAGTTATTAAGGAGAAATGAAATAATGTCAAAACTAAATGACTTGACAGTTAATGCTTATGATGATATGATGACGATAGATGAGGGTGAATTAACAGAAAATTATATAAGGGGGTTATTAAGGATTGGGTTGTTGGAAGAGAAACAAATTCCAGGTCCAGCCCCTAATGATGATGAAGAAGATGATGAAGAAGGGTATAGTGATAGATATGGGTTATTGGCATATACTGAAGATGATGATTATTATTTTTCTGAAGTGGGTCTTGATGGGGATGAGGTTGCTGATGATGCACATAAGATAGCAAAAGATAATGGTATTGGAATTTCATCGGATAAAGACTTAAGTCAAGTTTTAATTGACTTTGGTGAATCAAAAGATAAATATATTAGATTACATCCTAGGGTTATTGGTGGGTTATGGGTTAATCGAGATATCAGTTATTTTTCATTTGATATTGTTATAGATAAACATTACCATAATAAAGGTTTGTCCGATAAACTTATTAATGCGGCAATTTATGAATATGAATATAATAAAGAAATACATGGTGATGATTATAAAATGGAGGTTGATGTTATAAACCCAAAATTAAAAGAAATACTCGAAAATAAGTATAACTTTAAAGTGATTCAAAAAACTGGTCCAAATAGATTTTTAATGACAATAGATGATTAATAACTATGAAAAAATATATAAAACAAAATAAAAAATTTTAAATTTGGGTAAAGTTTTAATATTTATTATAAAAAATATTTATAAATGAAAAACCCCATCTTAACAATTATTTTAATGGTTGTCGCACTAACCAAAATCAATTCACAAGGAATAATAATAAATGAGATATCAAATGGAACATCTGGCACAAAAGAATTCATAGAATTTTTAGTTGTTGGTTCACATACACAACCCATTGGATTGGTTAGTCTTAGGAATTGGGTGTTTGATGATAATAATGGTGATTTTGAGGCATCCACAGGCACAGGAGTTGCCGCTGGGCATTATAGGTTTACGGCACTCTTACCACCAATACCAATTGGTTCACTTATTGTTGTTTATAATTCTTCAGATGTTAATTTAAATATACCACCAGATGACCCATTAGATACCAACTTAGATGGTGTGTATATAATACCAATAAACTCCATATATCTGGAAAGATGCACATCGATTCCATCTTCAACACTTGGCCCATCTTACATACCATGTGTTTACACATCAACAACATCACAAACATGGAATACAATAGGGTTAAGAAATGGTGGTGATGTCGCACAAACAAGAGCCCCAAATTTTAGTTTTTACCATGGTTTTTCTTATGGTGATGTGTTGACACCATTCCCAGTTTTTCCTCCCGAATTTGGGTCAAAAAATTCATTTAACGTATTAAGTGGTAGTGGTACTGGTCGAAATTATTTTTTAGATTGTAGTGACTGGACAGAACAGTCAAGTTATATGAGGGGTGATGCTAATTTTGATACACCAGGATTACCAAATACGATTAATAATGGTAACTTAATATATAATATTAAAATGGGTTCTTTTGATTACAAGGACTTTTCAAACCCAGTAAATTGTTTCCCAATTATACTTACTGAAAACTCAATAAGATTTGAGGCCGAAAAACAAAATAAAAATATTCACATATCTTGGGACACCATGGATTTAATTGACACATATGAATTACAAAAGAGTGAAGATGGTTATAGTTTTGATAAGATATCAATTACAGAAACAAATGAGAGTTACTTAGATATATATCCAAAACTAAATAACTATTATAGACTTAAACTTACAGACCTTAAAGGTGATGTTACATATACACATGTAATTTATGTTGAAGGTTATGATAGTGGAAGCATTAGCATTTACCCTAATCCAACAAAAGATAGATTATATATTAAGTCAAATGATGAAGTTGAGATATCCAATATTGAAATTTATGATTCAACAGGTAAATTGGTGATTAAAGAAGAATATAAAACAATATATGTTAAAAATCTTAATAATGGGTTGTATATTTTAAAAATATATCATAATATAGGTGTTTCTATTAATAAATTTTTAAAAAATTAGGTTAACTATCAATCTTTAAATATATTTATTAATAAAGGTTATAATATTATGAAAAAGCTAATTGGGGGTTTATTAAGGGAGGCATTGGAAACCCATCACTCAATAAAAAGATTTAAAAATAGATTTGGTAAATTGAATGATGGTGACATCACCAATGAGGAGAAAACTAGAATCATAAAAAATTTAGAGTCGGTTAAAAATTATGATTTCCCTAACGATGAGTCTTTTAGTATTTTGTTAGGTGAGTTTAATGTTAAGCGAAATAATAAAAATAGACATAGAGATGTTAGTGTTGTTCAGTATTATGACAAACTGGAGAAAAAAAATATGATGTATTATTCCGTTAAAGATAGAGGTGACATAAGTGTTGGTAATCAAATATGGTTAATAATTAGACAAAATGAGATAGTAACAATTATGTTTAGGCGAAGTTCACAAGATGGTAGCGAAAAACATTTAATGGATTCTTTTAAAGTTGATAAAATCATAAGGGTTAAAAATTTCTCAAAATATAAAGGGGATGTTGAAGTTAACCCACCAATAAAAAAACATAAATTTAAAAAAATTAAGATAGAAGGGTATGGTGAAGTGAAATATTATGAAGATAGAAATGAATTCATAACAAAGGCTGGTACAAAATTAGATATATATGATATATTTGATAAGTTACCAGATAACATAAAAAATAAAATTTTAGATAAAATATAATGGTTATGGCTTGTAAATATAAAAAACTAGGGAGTGAAAAAATAAAAGTTTTTGATGAGAATTTTGATAAGATATATGATAAATATAAATCTAAGGCAAAAGAAATGGGGTATGATGGTAAGATAAAATTTCAAAAAGAACGAGCAAATGTTGTTATTTTTGTGGAAATATAAAATAATTTATATTTTTTGTTTATTTTTTAAATAAAGTTAATTATATTTGTATTTATATTTGGAAAATTTATTACAAGAAGGAAGTTTAACAATAAAATTTAATAATATGGCTAAGGTTAAGATATCAAATATCGTTTATAGATTAAAACATGATAACACACTAGAGGTGCCAAATTCACAACCTCTTATATTTAAGGGTGGTACTGAATTTCACATTGTTGCGGATGTCATTTATATGGGAGGGTACCCACTCCCAAAAGGACTTCAAAACTTTTTAATAAATTGGGTCACATCTAACCCCACTTTATTTGTACAGGACACCAGAATTTTTTAAAAGAACCAGTTATTGGTTCTTTTTTTTAGTATATATAATAATTAAATAATTAAAACATTAAAATTTTAAAATGAAACAAACAAAAACTTATCACGAAATTGTCCAAAAATTAAGAGACTTTTTTTTATCTAAAAACTTTGTTGAGGTACCATCTCAAAGTAGAAAATCAATCCTTGCTGCTTGTGAGAACCCATATTCAGTGGCAACATACACTTATGATGGGTTGGTATGGCCATTACCACAAACAGGTCAAATGTGGTTAGAATATGAGCTTCTAAAAAACCCAGAGTGGGAAGGTTGTTTTTGTGTGTCAACATCCTATAGAGATGAGAAGGAGCCTATACCTGGTAGACATGAAAAGATTTTCCCTATGTTTGAGTTTGAATCAAAAGGGAACTTCGATGATTTAAGAAAGTTAAATATTGAATTAACAGAGTATTTAGGATTTGATACACCAGTACAAATTGATTACGATAAGACTTGTGAAGAATACGGTGGTGTTGAAATTCTTGAAGATGAACACGAATCAAAAATGTGGAAAGAATTGGGTCATTCAGTATCTTTAGAAACCTTTCCAATTAGAACATCCCCTTTTTGGAATATGAAGTACATTGGTGATGGTAAATTTAATAAGTGTGATATTATTCTATTTGGTCAAGAAACATTTGGTACAGCGGAACGAAGTTGTGATGTTGAAGAAATGAAAAATTTATTTTATAGTATTATGGATGGTAAATACGCTAATAAATTATTTGAATTATTTGGTAAAGAAAGGGTAGAAAAGGAACTTGAGGATTTCTTCGCATTAGATTTTTTCCCTAGATTTGGTGGTGGTATAGGTTTAACCAGGTTAGGTAGAGCATGGGAACTAAACAAAGAAGCAGAAATGGCATAAATATTTAATAATCTTAAGACATTTTGTCTTAAGATTATTTTGGTCTTTTTTTTGTTCTAATATTTTTTCATAATAACAAAATATAAAAAAATAATAAATATGTTTGATAATTTTGATGATTTTGAGTCTTTATTTGAAAAATATTTTGGTAAGTCTGAGGAAACCGAATATAATTACGATGAGCTTAATAAGTTTAATGAAATGATAGAAAAATTAAATGAGTTGACAGATTCATTTAATTTAACTGATGGTGGTATTGAACCAGACGAAGATGAGTTGGGTGACCCAGACAAGGTTATTTTTTTTGAGGAAAATGGGTTTTCATTTCAAAAAACCACTTGGAATGTTGAGGGTGGTCAGATAGTTAAGGTTGAGATGATATCATCACCAATAGACAACCCCAACTCAGTTAGTTATGAAGAACAATTAAAACTGGCTATTGAGACCGAAGATTATGAAGAGGCCGCAAAATTAAGGGATATTATTAGTGATGATAAAAATAAAAATTCATGAAATGTAAGATATTAATTGATTTTGACACCGAAAGGGAAGACCCTACGATAGTTGGGAAAAGCCAAGAAGACATTGACAATATTAATAATATTAATGATGTCGAATTCTCAAAAAAAACTGCCTTAGATGATATAACTGCGATTTGTAATGCGCTTAGTTTCGTAATTCAGTCAGCAAATGATAGTGGTTATGTTGATAGTAAAGTATCTGCCAAGATGTGTGTTAACTACTTGAATGACAATTTTTTAGAGAAAAAATAAAAAATTATTATCTGAAAACCTAATCCCCATAGTATTTATTATTATGGGGATTATAACTATCATAATATTATCTTTGGTTCCAGCACTAATTTACGCATTTATAATTTTTAGTGTTGTTCCCCATAATGCCATAAAACCAAGAATCGCTTTACATTATTTATGTGGTGGATTTTTATCTGTAGTTTTATTATTATCTTTTTTTGGTATCATACCATTTTGGGGTCATATTAGTGAGAGTGTTTTTACTCCTTGGCTCAAGCCACTTGAGTTTTTACATTTTAAAAACTTTATTCAAATTGCGTTTATTGAAGAGTTATCTAAATTTGCGGTGTTTTTAATAATAGAGAAACACAGACGAAAGAAAGGTAAGTTAAATGACCACCCATTAGCCACTATGTTTTATGTTGGTATGGTTTCTTTAGGCTTTGCTATTGTTGAAAATGTACATTATGGGTTAAGGGTAGTGGACCCAACCACAACCATTATGTGGAGGTCAATAACAGCAGTTATAGGTCACACAGTGTTTGGACTATTTATGGGTTATTGGATAGCCATTGGTAGAATTGGTGGTAGGGTTAAAAATAGGTCACTATTGGATATTATGGTTTTAAATAAACAAAAAATTAGAATAGGTATATTTAGTTTTATGGGGTTATTTGTTGCTACAATACTCCATGGTATTTATGATTTACATCTTGATTTGAATGGTAATAATGGATTAACAACCCTTTATATGCTTCTTATTTTTTCTTTAGTAGGTGTATTTTGGTGTTTTATTAACGTCAATAACATATACATTAAAAAACTTAAGATAGAACAAAATGGCAAAAAAAAGACCGACAAGAAAAACTTCTAAAGGAACATCTAAAAAACGAGTAAGAAAGAAAACAACCACAAGTACCACCAAAAGAAAAAAGAAAAAACCAAATTTACGTACAAATAGGAAGATTAACCCAGCTGACTATCTTAAGGTCAGTGAAAACTCCAGAATAAACAAATTTATAGAAATTGGTAAAAGAGTTCAGAATGGTGAACTTAGGTGGATGTACTATTCAATTGACGGAAATATTGGATACCATTTTTATAAAAAACTTAAAAAAAGAGGCTAAATATTTTTTTTATCCGTTTTTTTATGTATATTTGTTTTATTAGTTAATGAAAAAAATTATAAAATATGAAATGGTTAAAAAGTTTTCCAGATGGTAGAGGTGGTTTTGATAGCATAGAATGGGACATGGGTGATGTCGGAATGGAGTATGTTATTAATATATTTAAATACATTTTTTTTGGGTTTTTATTGTGTATGTTTATTCCACCATTACTTTTAGGTTGTCACTCTGGTGAGTGTAAAGAAAGGAGAAAAATACAAACATATGTTAGTGTGGCATGTGGTACATTATTTTTGTTAGATGCGATATGTGGAGGTATTTTTTGGACTATTTTAGTTCAAAATGGTGAGCCAGGACCTATTTACACTTGGATTGTAACATTAAATTGTGCATGCATAATTGCGCATATTACTCTTCAATTATTAGATTCTAAATTTGAACGGATATATAATAAAGAAGGTCTTGTAAGTATTTTTAATGGTATACTTTGGTTTGTTATTATTTTTGGTTGGATTCCAGATTTATCAGAGTGGGTGGGTACTTTAATATCTCATGAGCCAATGGGGATTCTTTCTGAAACATATTATAAGTCTTAATTATATAATAATAAATTAATTTCAATTATGGATAAGCAAGTAAAGCAAGTTTTATTTAAGAGTAGATATCTAATTATGTGTTTTTTAGTAGCCACATTAGGTCTTTATTCTACCTATAACCCTATATTAATGTTAATTTTTTTAATTTTCATTTTTTATTCTGGGTATACGATTGCAAACAGATTAGATAATATAAAACAAAAATAATGACACTAGGTGAAATAATAAAAAAGTTAGTGCTTTCAGAAAATTATCTTATTGTTCGGGGCAATGTGTCTGATGAACTAATTTCTTTTATAGAAGCGACACGACCACTTGACTATGAATTGTTAAGGGAAAAAGAAGAAGAATACCAAAGAATAATTAGTGTTTTAAAAAAAGGTTTATATGTCAATAATAAAATTTAAATTAACGGGTAACCATATAAAGTTGGTTAAACATTTGGGTTGGGCTGAATTAACAGATACTAATCTTATAAGTACAACGGACCAAGGCTCACCATTTGGTGGTTTTGATTATTACGAGGACATGGGGATTATATTATATGGTAAGCCCAATGATTTTGACCCATTTGATGGTAATCCATTTCAATGGTCAAATGAACAAAAAGTTGAAATGGATAAACTACTTAAAGAGTTGCCAAGAGCACTTGAAGTTATCCTAAATAAACAAACATTTGAACCAGGGTTATATAAAACTCGGTATCATAATCGTGAATGGAAAAAAGTTAAATCATGAAAGTGAATATTTATTGTATAATAAAAGAATTGATATTACCAAATAACGTTAAACAAAATGTTATACTGGTTGATAGTCTTTCGGAAATAATAGAATTTGATAACAAGGATGAGGCTCAAAATTTAGCCGATATTTTCCAATCAAATTCAGATAGTGGCTACAAGTACTATATTAAAAAGATAGTGTAGGATTTCCACTAAATAACGATTTTCATAAATACTATATATGAAGTTCAAAGAATTAAGTGATAATGATAAGTTTTATTTTGAAAAGATATATTGGGATAAAGAACTTAGCTGGGATAGGCGAATGTATCTTTTAATGGAGTTAACAAAAAAATCTGAACGAACTGTTAGAAAATGGGCAGTTAAGCTTGGGTTAACACAAAAAAAATTAGCAGATTCCCCAGACATGGAATTGGCAAAAACAAAAACACATAATAAGGATAAAAAAAGATTTATAATAACTTGGGCACAAAATGCCACATCAGTACATAAAAAACTACTTAAGAACATTGAAGCGTATTCAAAATTTCTTGATGCTGAGGTAATAGTTATTGCTGGTAGGTATAATAACCCAACAAGTTTAAAAGTTAACAAGACAAATGATTATTGGGATAAAAGTCTAACAAAATACTTAAGTGCTAAAAGACATGACATACATAAGTATATGACAATAATGTCGGATGTTAGGACTCAACCAACAGCGGTAAATCCAATGTCTGGTATGGAAGGTATGAGTAGAGACAATTCATGTATATTTGGTCATCCAAAGGTTCACATGAAAATGATACCAGTTCTTAATAATTATAGTCCAAAGATGATGATGACTACTGGTGCAATAACAAAGATGAATTATACAGATTCAAAGGCTGGTAAGAAGTCAGAATTTCACCATCAATATGGTTTTGTGGTGGTTGAGATTGAAGATGAGGACACATTTCATTCAAGACAAGTGACCACCGATAACAATGGGTCATTTTATGATTTATTTTTTCATGTTAAGAATGGTTCAGTAATGAAGAATGATAAAATATCTGGTGTTGTTATTGGGGATTTACATTATGGTGAACATGATGAAAAGGTATTGTCAAGAACATTTGAGTTGTTAACAAGATTAAAACCTAAAACTGTTGTATTGCATGATGTTTTTGATGGTAAATCAATATCTCATCATACAAAGGATAACCCATTTATACAATATGCTATGGAGGTGAATAGTAATAATTCATTAAAGGATGAAGTGAATGTAATGCTAGATGGATTAGATAAGTTTAAAGATTTTGAAAATGTTATAATAGTTAGGTCTAATCATGATGTGCATTTAGATAAGTATTTATTAAGTGATTGGAGAAAACTACCTACGAGTAAAAATTCGATAGAATACATGGAGTATTCTAAAATATTACTAGAACAATATGCAGATGGTAATGTGAAGGGTGTTATACCAGAATTGATAAATAGAAAGTTCCCTAAGTTTAAAACATTAACGTATAATGATTCGTATAAAGTTAGTGGGTATGAAATAGCGATGCATGGTGATTTAGGTAGTAACGGTTCAAGAGGCTCTGCAACACAATTTAGGAAACTAAATACAAATATGATTACAGCACACACACATTCACCATCAAGATTTGATAATGTAATATGTACAGGGACAACAACAAAACTAAGATTATCCTATAACAAGGGTGCATCTGGTTGGTTACAATCACATGTAATAATATTCCCAAATGGAAAATGTCAACATATTAATTTTATTGGGGAGAATAAGAAGTACACGACAATTAATTGATTATGGAAAAATTTGATAGGAATTTAACAAGATATGATAAAAGTAAATTTTACACCATCAAACCATTTGAATGGCATTTTGTTAATAATGGTGAAATAATTAAGATGGATGTTAAGAATTATAAAATCGGCTCTGACTTTTTATATTTTCATGTTGTCAATAAAACTACAGATGATATCTTATGCACACCTAAAGGTAAACCAACTAATTTTTACTCATTTCACAGTACATATTTTAATGAAGGTGACAATGTACTTAGACGAATAACAGAAAATGGTGATGTTGAATTTGAATTGGAGGTTATGTCACAGGTATCATTATTTAAATGGTTATATTTTAAATTAAATAATTTATTAAGTAAATTTAAGGTGAGATGGACAAGGTAAATGTGGAAATTTTATATGTTTTTGATTTTGATGGTACATTAATTAATACTGGTAATGGCGATGAAAAACAAAAAAACATTTATAAAGAAAAGACTGGTGAAAACTGGAATTGGGGTAGCTGGTGGGATAGAAAAGAATCATTAGATACTGAAATATTTACACATACATTAATACCAGATGTGATTAGTATTTATAATAAAGTTATTGATGCACCAAACATACTTGTCGTTATGTTAACAGGTAGGAAAACTCATTTAAGTAAATTTGTTGAAAATGTGTTAAATAAAAATGGTGTAACTCATTTTGATAGATATATGTACAACTATGGTGGTAACACGTTAATGAATAAGAAAGACCAAATATTTGAGTTGGTTAATGAAATATCAACTATAAAAAAAATTGTTATGTATGATGATAGAGATGCTCACATATCAAAATTCGATACATTTGGTGGTGAGTTAATTAAATTGGGGTTTATTGATGAATTTACCATCTATCATGTTAAAGATGGTAAAATCACATGAGTTTTGAAGATTTTATATCTAGACTTAACAATATGAGTCTTTTAAATTTTAAAACAATACTTACAATCATAAATGATTCTAACATAAAAATAATAAATGCCTGTTTAAGTGATGACATTGTTGGTCTGACAACACTAGATTGTATATATATTGACATATATGATATACTGACTAGAGTAAGTGTTGGAGAAATAAATTTACACAAGGTTTTTTTTATATTATTACATGAAATTGCACATAAAAAAAGAATTGATAAACATGGGGTTGATTACCATTTGAATATGTTAACCACCTCAGACTTTAAAATGTTTCACGAATTCATTATTTCTGAAGAATTATTTGCCGATAGATGGGCATCATTAGTTTTTTATCTTATCAACAAAACAAAATTCCACATATCACAAACACAGGAATTACATATACCATCAAATAAAGAATTATATATAAATAATCTTAAAGAAACTCATAATCTATTTAAAGTTACCAATTTTAACTATGGTGACATGATAAAACAATTTTTAATTTATATTAGATAATGTTTTGATATTAATTTTTTTTTAGTTATATTTGTGCCATAACGATTTTTTAAAAAAAAAACTATGAAAAAGATTATTTTATTGGTAGCATTTTCAACAACAATTCTAATATATTTAAACCTAACACAAAATAAACAATCAACTGATTCAACCACTGAATCAGTTGAATTACAAATTACAAATAACGATTCATTGTATATAAGACCAATAAAACCAATATACCCTGGAAGAGATGAAGAAAAAAACGAGGGTGATGAAGAAGAGAATGGGTATTATACAGAAACAGAATGGAAAGCTTTAGATAGCGAAGAAAAAAAGATAATAATAGATAAATTTCTAGTTTATATTACCCAAGCAGCTAAAGAAGAGTCAAAAGTATATCCACAAATACCATATCAACTTTATGTGGCACAAGCAATACTTGAGTCGAACTACGGTTGTTCTTATGTTGCCTTTAGTGCTAACAACATTTATGGTCACAAATATTGGGGAAAAGACTCTAGTCAACATGTGACTGCTAAGGATGATGGGCCTCATGACAAATTTAGGGTGTTTACATCAAAATGGTTCTCACTTCGTGCCCATAGCAAATTATTGATGGGTATGTATTGGAAACGATTAGAAGGTGAACCAACAGTAGAAAATTGGTTAGAAAGTCTTTGCGGTGGTAAAACGCTTGAGGAAAGTATTGAATTTGTTGAAAACCGAGGAAGTGTTTATGCTTCAGCATGTCATGACCGTGAAGAGGATGAAGTTTATTATAGTGATAAAATAAGGAGAATAATAAAGTGTTACGATTTATAATTTTTTTAACTAATTAAATTAAATGAAATGAAAAGAGGTTTTAAAGTTATTGAAAGAAGTATAACCAATAGGACTAAAAGCAAATCATTTGCTAAATATCTTAATGAGGTATCCAGAATACCATTGTTTGACTCAACAGAAGAGGAGTTAAAATGTGCATTTAAAGCTAAGAGTGGTGATATTGATGCATTAAATGAATTAGTTGAAAAAAATCTAAGATTTGTTATTAGCGTAGGGAAAAAATACGAATCTAAAGATGCCCCACTTGAGGATTTAGTTAATCAAGGTAACATAGGGTTGTGTGAGGCAGCAGAAAAATTTAACCCAGAAACAGGTTACAAATTTATTTCTTATGCTGTTTGGTATATAAGAAAGGAGATGCTCCTATACTTGAAGGATTCGTCAAGACAAATAAGATTACCTCAAAATAGGTTTGCCGAATTAAGTAAGTTCAATATAGAGGTTGGTAGATTAACACAAAAACTAGAGCGTACTCCAGACGTTTCAGAGATACTTGGGGAAATACCAAACTATAGTGATTCTAAAGTTAATACAATCTCAAAGATTTCAAACATGTCTTTGACCTCATTGGATAAACCATTGGTTAATGAAAGAGGTAGTTCTACAGTTGGTGATATGTTGGAATCTGAATTAAATTCAACTGACTCTGATTTTATAAATGAAAAAAATCCAGAGTTAATTAGGTTGTTATTATCAAGTTTAACTGATAAACAAAAAATAATAATAAGTGCTATGTTTGGGTTGGGTTGTCAACAAAGAACAATAAACGATGTCGCTGATGACCTTAATTTAAGTAAGGAATCGGTTAGGTTAACCCAAAAAAAAGTATTGCGAAAGCTAAGGAATAAATGTAATAGATTAGGTATAACACATTGTATGTTTTAACTATACTAAACAAAAAATGTGTGTGATATTTATTACATGCATTTTTATTGTTTATTGATATATTTATATATAGGTTGGGTCATCACCATCTATAATATAAATATATCAAATTAAATTAAAATACAGTGAAAAAAGATTTAATAAAAAAGCTACTTAGAGAGGTATTTATGCCAGAAGCATCTGCTACCAAACAAAAACCAGGGAATAAAAGTGACACTAGTAAAGCTGGTGGAGTTACCCGTAAAAAGAAAAGAAAAAAAAAGAAGGTGGATACTTATGCAGATGTTAGACGAGCAATGAATAAAAGGTTAAACCCAACTGCACCCACTCAAGTTGGTGTTATGAAGTCAATTGGTATTACAGATGATAAAAAGGGTGTACATAGAGCGTTATTCAATAAAAAATTACATAGGAAGAAAAACCCAGATAGTGGTAGTATATATAAGTTTGATGAAGATGAATTAACTGGTGTTAGAAGAGCATTGGATATCACATAATTATGAAAAAATACATAAAACAAAAACTTAGAGAATCTCTTTTAAATGAAGATGATGATATTAAACAATCAATCATTAATCTATTAAAATCTGGTGATATTGATAATATTGACCTTGCATATATGCAAGGTCCTAATTTTAATATAAATCCAGATGAATTGGTTAAATCAATATATGGTGAGTTATTATTAAATAAAGCCGAAGGCAAAACAATAAAAGATAAGTTAATAAACCTAACCAATTTGGAGGTGTTGGGTTTATCTAATAACAAACTAACCAGCCTAGAAGGTATAGATAACTTAACCAATTTGAAGGAGTTGTCTTTATCTAATAACAACCTAACCAGCCTAGAAGGTATAGATAAGTTAACCAATTTGAAGGTGTTGGATTTATCTAATATCAACCTAACCAGCCTAGAAGGTATAGATAAGTTAACCAATTTGGAGAGGTTATATTTATATAAGAACAACCTAACCAGCCTAGAAGGTATAGATAAGTTAACCAATTTGAAGGAGTTGTCTTTATATAAGAACAAACTAACCAGCCTAGAAGGTATAGATAAGTTAACCAATTTGAAGAGGTTATATTTATCTAATATCAACCTAACCAGCCTAGAAGGTATAGATAAGTTAACCAATTTGAAGGTGTTGTATTTAGATAATAACAACCTAACCAGCCTAGAAGGTATAGATAAGTTAACCAATTTGGAGGAGTTGTATTTATCTAATAACAAACTAACCAGCCTAGAAGGTATAGATAAGTTAACCAATTTGGAGAGGTTATATTTATCTAATAACAACCTAAGTGATTCAGAAAAGGAAAGGGTTAAAAAAATATTTGGAAATAAAGTTCAATTAATTGTGTAATAATTTGTTTTTTTAAAATATTTTTTATATATTTGATTTATGATAAAAAATTAATTAACAAAAAAAATAATAACTTATGTTGAAATACAAATTAAAAAACAGAGCATTAGAAAAAGACCTAAAAAATATCCTAACCAACAATTTAGATATCACAAAAGGTGGTGTTAGTGGGAACTCAATTGAACTTATTGATGGTAACTCCTATGTTTCATATCCATATTATGGTAGACAACAAGATAGGGATTTTGATTTTAACGAGGTAAACAATTTCATAAACAAAAATAAATAAATAAGATGTCAACAAAAACAATTTTTGAATACCGAAATAATATCCAAAAATTCGCAAATAAACATAAGATACTATTTGAGGATGAAGGTGAATGTGGTTTTGGTAGAGAATGTGTTGGGCTACTTAAGGGTGGTAATTATATTGCGTTCAATCCTAATTCACAAGCTGAAAATACACGTGGTGAAGCAATTGATGAGTTTTATGATGATAGATTTTATGACATTCAACCATCACTTGCTTATCATAAGTATGATTGTTTGGCTGTCTTAGGTAGAGGTGATGAATCTATCATTCAATTATCAAACTGGGTTGATGAATTAAATAAATTAAATGCTACTATTGAAGAATATAAAACTGGTGCCACTGGTTTGCAAGCAATCATTAGTGGGTATAGTTCTTATACCTTTAAAATACCAAAAAAAGAAATGAATTTCATAAACAAAATAAATAATTATGAAGCTTAATATTTTTATTGTTATATTGTTTTCTTGGGTATTACTTGGTCAAACAAATACCCCTCAAAAAATTAATTATTCTGACAATGGTAAGGTTATTGAGACATATATTGAAGATGATATTGATTGGGAAACTTACTGTAAACGAGCCGATATTTATTTAAGTAGGCGTAGGTTTAAACCATCACCAATAAGTGGTGAAATACTTTCATATTGTGCTAGAGAAACATATAAGTCATATGGGGTTTTGATTCCAGTTGAACTTGCATTAGCACAAGCACAATTTGAAAGTGGTATGGGGTTAAAAGGTAGGAGCCCAAAAAACAATCCATGCAACTTGGGTGAGTATTCTAATAAAACAGTATTAAGGTACAAATCCACAAAGGATGGGATGTTAGCATACTATAAACTTATTGCGATAAATTATTTAGACTGTGGTAGAAAAACCATATTTGATTTATTTTCAAATAAATTTAAAGATGTTAATGGTCATAAATATGCCGCAAGTAATACCTATGGTATAAGAATGAAAAAACAATATGAGTTTATTGTTGAATGGATTGATAATAAATACTGGAATAATAACGATGGTACTAAGTTTCAAGTACCCTTTAAATAAATTAAAATGAAAAAATTACTTATTACGTTTACTATTGGTGCATTAGGGTTTATTATGGTTCAATCATGCAATGAAATTGAACCACAAATTAAATTAATGAGATTAGATGTTGAACATATATCCAGGTCTGGAATTGATACTTCAACAACAAATATTGACACATTAACAACAAATATTGACACTACTTCAACAACAAAATAAAAAACATGAGTAAATTAATTGCAGAAGAAGCCATAAGAATGGTTAAAAACACATTTCTTTATAAATTATGTGATGAGTTAAATTTAAGTGTTGTATCTGCACCAGTAGTGGTGCTTAAGGGTACTGGCATCAATGATGACCTAAATGGTGTAGAAAGGGCCGTAGGTTTCCCAATTAAGGACATGGGTGAACAAAGAGCAGAGGTGGTACACTCTTTGGCAAAATGGAAACGTCTAAGACTTAAAGAATATGGTATTGAAGAAGGTAGTGGTATCGTTACTGATATGAGAGCACTTCGACCAGATGAAGAAATGTCAAAAATACATTCAATTTCTGTTGACCAATTTGATTGGGAAAAACATATATCTAACGAAGATAGGAATCTTAACACCCTAAAAGATACGGTTAATAAAATTTATAATGCTATTAAGTATACATATCAAATATCATTAATTAATGGTTGGGTAGAGGATTCGCTATTACTTCCAGATAATATTACATTTGTACATACTGAAGATTTAATAAAAGAATTCCCTAACTTAACACCCAAAGAAAGAGAGAACGCAATAGTTCAAAGGTATGGTTCAGTATTTCTTATTGGTATTGGTGGTGAATTATCTAATGGTGTTAAACATGATGGTAGAGCCCCAGACTATGACGATTGGTCTACACCTACCGAAGAAGGACTAAAAGGATTAAATGGTGATATACTTATTTGGAACCCAGCTTTGGGTACTTCATTTGAAATATCTTCTATGGGTATAAGAGTTGATAAAACTGCATTACTTAGACAATTAGAAATAGAAGGTTGTCTAGATAGGAAAAACTTATATTTTCATAATGAATTGCTAGAGGGTAGATTACCACAAAGTATTGGTGGTGGTATTGGTCAATCAAGATTAGCTATGCTTATTTTACAAAAGAAACATATTGGTGAAGTACAAGTAAGTATATGGTCAGACGATGTGATTGAATCTGCAAAAGAAATGGGTATAGAATTACTCTAAAATCAATTAATATTTTGGGGTGGTTCAGCACCCCTAGGTTGAGGGATTTATCCACTCAATAACCAATTATATCATAGTATATAAGAAGGACTGAACGTATGTCCGAAATATTTTGGCATATCTTTAAAAAGACAGGAAGAACGTCTATTCGTTGATGAAAATAACCTCAAAAGACTTAAGTAATGAAGAATTTCATTAAAATTATCATAGTATTTATATTATTTAGTGTTGTTTTTCAAGGGTGCAGAACCCCGTATAAGAAAAGAAAAGGTTGTCGTGGCAAGGGTGCATGGTATGGTAGTAGAAATCTAAGCCTACACACAACAACATACAGTAAAAATTGCATGGTAGAGCAGTGGTCAGCTCATGAGTCTCATAATCTCAAGGTCGAAGGTTCGAATCCTTCCCATGCTTCTAATCAAATTAATTTAAACTATGTCAAAAATTAAACATCCAGATTATTATAATAATGGTATTGAAATGTGGGATTATGCTCATTCACATAACCTAAGTTTCTATGAAGGTAATATTATAAAATATGTTACAAGATGGAAATATAAGAATGGGGTTGAAGACCTTAAAAAAGCTAAAGAATATCTGGATAAATTAATAGAATTAGAGACAAAAGAAATTCCTAACCCAATAAAATCTACAAGATGTTTAACATAATTCAAGATGATTTAGAAGTGCACTATCCAGCACAAGATAAAATTTATATTAATGGTCAAGAACATAATGTACCAAAGCATGTTAGAGGTACATTTCCATACTTAACAGTTGTTGATGGTGAAGTATGGATTAATGGTTATGTATATGACAAAGAAGAAAAAGTTTGGCATATTGGACCAGCCAGAACAATCATAAGAATGATAATAGTAGTATTTTTTATTTTATTTATGTTTGGATTATTTTATTAACCTATAAATTTTAAATTATGGATAATTTAGATAGAATAGATAAATTACAAAAAGAAGTCGATGCGATTAAAGACTTATTCTTAAGCTTAACTAGCTTAGTAAAAAAATCAAATACTCCTAAAAATAAAAAAAATGAGAAAGAATCAAAATCGACTAAATAAGAATGGTAAAAGACATGGCCACTGGGTATCTTATCATCATAATGGTGAGTTAATGTTTAAAGGTGATTATACTAATGGTGAAATCACTAGGTACTGGGAATACCATTCATACAGTAGATTTGTAAGAGTGTTCCACATATGAGAAAGAATCAATTAGACAAACAAGGGTATCAAGATGGATACTGGGAAAAAGATTTCATTGACCAAACAAGTTTCAAAGGTTATTATCAAAACGGTGACCCAATCTCTTATTGGGAATGGGTTGAACATTATGCAAGTGGTGAGATTTTAAAACAATTTTACATTATATAAAACAATATAAACATGAGTGGTGGTTTTTTTGATTACAATCAATTTAGAATAAGAGATATCCATGATACAATTGAAAGATGTCTTAGTCGCATGGGTAAAGAAAAACCAGAAGATGAGTTATTTGATACTAAAGAATACTACGAAAAGTATCCAGAAGATAAGAAATATAAAGATTATTCATCTGAAATTAAAGAAATACTCTTAGGTGGTATGATATACCTTAGATTAGCTGAAATTTATGCCCATAGAATTGATTATTTTCTTTCTGGTGATGATAGGGAGGAAGAATTAAAAGAAACCCTTAAAACGGACTTAAATGTCTTTAAAAATGAAAAACATTGGTTTGATAAGGGCTATAATGACGAGAGGGTTGGAACCTCATCCGTTGTTCCAGAAGAGCATGTAATATCTTACGAAAATGGGGTTAGTTTTTTTGAAAATGTAAAACAATTAAAAAACCAAAACAAAGATGAATAAAGAATATATTAAAGAACAATATCGACATCTGCAACTATTAGGTAGCAACATAACACCATTAAGACCAGGTGTAGGATACTATGTAACAGTAGATGGATTAGAAATATCTGAAGACTACTTTCCAGAAGAATATGAACAAATACAAAATGCTTGGGATAGTGTCGTTAAAAAAATAAAAATATTAAAAAACCAAAACAAAGATGAAGAAACTAATTGATAAACTAAAAGAAGCGGCTGAACAAATTTCCAAAATAGGAAGAAAGGGCAAAGCAGATTGGATATTCTTCGATAAACCAAAAGATGATGCGTGAAGAAATAGAACAACTAAAAGATAAGTTTGGTGATGTGATAAAGGAAGGTCACTGGGTAGATGTGCAAGGTGTATTTGAAAAAGTGGGTAAAAACAAGGATGGTACCTTATATTTTTACCCTTATTATAAAAAAGAACTTGTATCATCATATCCCACTAAAGATATAATGATATTAAAACATCAAAACATATAAATATAACATGAAATTTAGAGCCTGGGATAAAGAATTAAAAAAATTTAATTATCAAGTTGAGGTTGATTGTTGGGGGAATATTCAAGAATATAAATTTTCTGGTTCGGCATACTACTCAAAATTTGAAGATGATTTAAGTGGTGGTTCAATAGCAAATGAACGATTTATATTACAATTATACACTGGTAATAATGATAAAGATGGTAATGAAATTTATGATGGTGATATTTTAAAAGTTAAAACACCAACATTTTATAAAAAATTTAGTATTAACACATTTAAAGTTTTTTGGAATGAATATAAATGGTCAATGATTAATTTAAATAATGGTGAAATATTATCAGATTTAATCAGAACGGAAGATTCAATAATAGTGTCTAATATTTTTAATGAAAAAAAATAATTATTCAATAACCTTTAAAAATTAAAAAATGGGAAATAATAGCGAAATCGAAAACATTGTCTGCAATGCTATATCTAACCTTTTAAAAAATGGAAGGTTAACAATTGGTGTAAACATTGAAGTTGAAGATGCTGAACTTGGTAATGGGAGGTGGAACGTTTCTAAAACCTACGCAATAATAGATGGGAATACAATTGATTTGCAAAAAGGAAATGTTGATATCACTATTTACTAAATTTTACTGAATTTTTAAATAATGGAAATACAAATAACAAATTGGAATAAATATTATTGTGTTGCAATAATATATGGTAGAGAAGATAAATTATTTTTCACCATATTCCCATGGCTAACCAATAAGTTGGATAAACACACAAAGGAGGATTGTCCAATAACTATTACATTAACCCCAGATGAAACCACACATATTGAATCATTGTATAGGGCCACTGATTATGATTGTGAAGCTGGTCCTAGATGGTCTAATTAATTATATAAGATGAATAAATATGAGGATGGTAAACAACATGACTACCATGAATTTTATTGGCCCAATGGTAAGCTATCTTATAAAGGATATTATAAGGATGACAAACGACATGGCTTCTGGGAATCTTATTATACTAATGGTAATCTATCTAATAAAGGTAATTATAAGGATAACAAACGACATGGCTTCTGGGAAGATTATCTTCCCAATGGTAAACTATCTTATAAAGGATATTATAAGGGTGGTAAACGACATGGCTTCTGGGAAGATTACTATACAGGTAAAGTAATAAAGGAATTTTTTATATAAACTAAATTAAAATGATTATGATAACTGAAGAAACATTAATAAAGTTAGGGTTTGAAAAGGAAGAATCAGATGATATGGGTGAAAAGTTCCACTATTATGTGTATGATACTGAATATATTGACTTGATAACATGTTCCAATGATTCAGTTAAAGATAAAACATGGAAGGTTTTTGTTGGACACACAAATGATTACTTTAAAAATTTAAAAGACCTGGAAGATTTTATAAACATATTAAATAGTTTTGAAACCAAATCTTATGAAAAAGAATCAAAGAAATAAGGATGGTGATTTAGATGGTTATTGGGAGTATTATTATGCCAATGGTAAGCTATCTTCTAAAGGTAATTATAAGGATGGTTACGAACATGGCTTATGGGAACATTACCATTCCAATGGTAAAGTATATTATAAAGGAAACTATAAGAATGATAAAGCACATGGTTACTCGGAATATTGGCCCAATAACTTAAAAAAACTATTTAACATATAAATTTTTTACCAAAATTTGGTTAATAGTGAAAAAATTAATACATTTGTAAAACAATTAAATTATTTAATAAACTTAAAGAACAACATTATGTTACAAAAGGAAATTGCTTATAGAAAAAATGGTGCTACAAAAACTACCAACGCTACTAGAGTGGCTAAATTAAACACCCTTTTAGAATCACACATCATTGATGGTACCACTTCATTTGAATGGAAACATTATGGGTTAAAGGGGAGTATGGTTTCATTTACCCCAGAGTTAGCTGTAGAATTATTAGAAAACCATAATAATGAAAATAGGAAAATTAAAAAATATAATGTTAATTTTTTAATTAGTGAAATGGAAAGTGGTAATTGGAAATTAAATGGTGAAACCATTACTTTTGATTATAAGGGTGATTTAACCAATGGACAACACCGACTTTTGGCAGTTATTGCCACAGGCATACCAATACTCACACTTACAATTACTGGTCTAAATCCAGATACATTTAAAACAATTGATACTGGGACCAACCGTTCCGCTTCTGATGTCTTAGGGGTTAATAATGTTCCAAACGCTGCTCATGTTGCCGCAACAGTTAAATTTATTTATTCGTTTAAAAATGGTAAATATGGTTCAAATTTGCATTCACATAGAACGCTTAGCAATAGTGATTTACTAGAATATTATTATAGCTTAGGTGAGGCTAAGATTACTCGGTGTATTAAATTTTATAATAGTGTTAAATCAAGTGGTTTGTTAAGACCAAGATTGGTTAGTGGACTTTATTATCTAATGGCTGAAATTGATGAAAATGATGCAAAGGAATTCTTAACAAGCCTATGCAATGGTTTTAATTTAACGGAAAAATCCCCAATTAACGCTTTAAGAAATAAAATAATTAAAACTAAGTTTGATAAAAATTATAGATTAACTAATTTAGACTTATTGTTGTTAATAACATATGTTTGGAATAAGTATAGAAATAATGAAAAATGTAAAAACATAAGACTACCAAACGATTACATACCACACCTTATTTAATAAGATAATCATTTTTGGGTCGGTTCAGCGGCCCTAGGTTGAGGGATTAATCCACTCAACAACCAATTATATCATAGTATATAAGAAGGACTAAACTATCCCATCAACACAACTTATTTTTTAATTACATAAAAAAGTAAAAATGGATAAAATAACAATAACAAGAAAAGTTGAAATATTTGTCAACGAAAAAGATAATGACCAAAGAAAAAATTTCTATAAACAATTAAGAGATTATGAATATCATACATTTAAATATGCAAACCAAATAGTCCAACTCAACTATTTGAAAGATATACTCAGAACTGGTTTGGGTGCTGGCAAAAATATAATCACACCAAAAGAAATATCTGAAAAAGTATCAACAATATTTGAATGCTCAGAAAGAAATATTGGTTACAAATTTATTAATGAAGAAACTTATAATATTCTCCCATCTATAATTAGGACAACACTTAATTCAGTTATACACAAAAATTATAACTCAGATAAAAAAGATGTGCTGTGTGGTAGAAAAAGTATTAGAAATTACAGAAGAGGTATACCAATACCATTTCAGTCAAATACAATAAATAATCTAAAAAAATTAGATAATAATAAAAACTATACCTTCACAATATTTGGAACTCGCAAAACCCCTGGTATACCAATGTCAACAAGATTGGGTAGAGATAAAAGTGATAATGAAACAATCTTGGATAGAATTGCTTCTGGTGAATATAAAATGTGTGACTCGTCAATACAATTCAAAAAAAATAAACTATTCTTCCTAATGGTTGTTAAAATACCAAAAGAAATAACTGAACTGGATGAAAACAAAACACTTGGTATTGACTTAGGTTTAAATATTCCACTATATGCTTCAGTTAATACAACTAATGAATCATTAGCAATAGGGTCAAGAGAAAACTTCTTAAATCAAAGACTAACGCTAAAGAGAAGGAAAAAAGACCTACAAAGAAACTTAAGATTTAATACTGGTGGTAGAGGTAGAAAACAAAAAATGAAAGCACTGGATAGATTAAATACAACAGAAAAAAATTGGGTCACAACATATAACCATAAACTCTCTAAACAAGTAATAGAATTTGCACTTAAAACTAAATGCAAAACAATTAATATTGAAGACCTAAAAGGTATTGGGAATAATATTAATACCTTTGTTCTTAGCAATTGGTCCTACTATCAACTACAACAATTTATAACCGATAAAGCAAAAAAATATGGTATAACCGTAAATAAAGTTACACCTAAATACTCATCACAAAGATGCTTTGAATGCGGTCACATAGATAGAGATAATAGAAAAACTCAAGAACAGTTTGAATGCACAAATTGTGGGCATAAAGATAATGCTGACCATAACGCAGCAAAAAATATTTCAATAGCAAATACAAAAGAATATAAAAAGTTAATTAAAAAACATTCTGACTCAAAAACAATCTTAGTTGATTAATTAAAATAATCATTTTTGGGTAGGTTCAGCTGCCCTAAGTTGAGGGATTTATCCACTCAACAACCAATTATATACTAATATATAATAAGGGCTGAACATGAAATGGTATATAAGAAGGACTGAACAAGAACACAATTTTATGTTTGATGTCCGATTTTTTTGAAGTAAATCAAGTGGAAATAATGAAAAAAAAAGACAATGAAAAAGATAAAAAAGAGAGTGTTATTCACCAATGAGTTTGGGGAGACAATGACATTAGTAGTGGATAAAGATAATAATGTATTCTTTAAGCATGATGATATTATAACTGAATTTGAAGCGTATAATGATATACTTATGAACTATAAACTTAAAGGTAAGAAAAAATTAATCATAGGTTATAAATACATCTTTTCTCGAATTGAAAAAGCTGTACTTAACGAATTCGTAAGTGATGCTGTTCGGAATTATGGGTTTTTGGTAAAGACTGATAACATTCCAGTGTTTGAAATAAAAACATAAATATTTTGGGTCGGTTCAGTGGCCCTAGGCTGAGGGATTTATCCACTCATCGAACAAAGTCATTGCCATTCGCTCCGTAGCATAACTGGATAATGCAATAGATTTCTAATCTATAGAGTATAGGTTCGAATCCTATCGGAGTGACAATTTTTTTGGGTAGGTTCAGCTGCCCTAAGTTGAGGGATTTATCCACTCAATAACCAATTATATAGTAATAAGAAGGACTGAACGTGGCGACAATTGCTAGTGAAAGTATCTTTATATTATATAAGAAGGACTGAACATAATACCTATAATTGTAATATATAAAAAAACCAAACTAACAATGACTGAATTAAATAGTTTTATAGTAATCGGTGACACTCATGGAAATTTTAAATACATCATGTATAGACTTAAACTTTCTAAGATTTATGATACCACATTATTCCATGTTGGTGATTTTGGGGTTGGGTTTAATAAAGTAAATGATGAAACTAGTCTAATCAAGTTAAACGATAGACTAAAAGAACATAATTGTCAACTCTATGTGATTCGTGGTAATCATGATAACCCAGATTACTTTGATGGCTCCAGGGATTATTCCAATCTGCATCTTGTGCCAGATTATACAATCATTAATCTTGATGGTGTTAATATCCTTATGGTTGGTGGTGCAATAAGCATAGATAGAATACCAAGACTCTATGACCAACAACTTATGGCAAGTAGAGGCACAAATAGAGAACTATATTGGTATGGTGAAGAATTTATACTCGATGAAGAAATACTAAACGATATAAGAGATATCTCTTATGTTATTACACATACTTCACCACACTTCGCTGACCCAGTAAATAAAGGTCATATCGTTTCCAACTATGCGGAAGATGATGAAACACTTATAGCTGACTTAAATGAAGAAAGACAAAACCTAACAACCATGTATGAAATCCTTAATAAGAATAATAATATTATTAAATGGATATATGGTCACTTCCATCGAAGCAATTCTATGATATATGAAAATACAGAATTTTTATTGCTAGATATTAATGAATTAAAAGAAATATTTTGGGGTGGTTCAGTATCCCTAGGTTGAGGGATTCATCCACTCAATAACCAATTATATACTAATATATAAGAAGGGCTGAACGGGATTATTGTACACATATATAAAACGATATAAGTTATTATGATTTTAAAAAACATGTTTAAAGGTGAATTTAAGGATGGTAAACGAGATGGCCTTTGGGAAGAATACCATGCCAATGGGGCCATAAGTGATAAAGGATATTACAAGGATGGTAAACGATATGGCTATTGGGAATATTATCATTCCAATGGATGGTTATGGAAGAAACGTAATTATAAGGATGACAAACCACATGGTTATTGGGAAGTTTATTGGTCCTGTGGTAAGTTAACAAAAGAAGTTTATATATGATAAAGAATCAATATAAGGATGGTGAATCACATGGCTACTGGGAAGAGTATTGGTCCAATGGTAATTTAAGGTTTAAAGGATGTTACAAGGATGGTAAACGATATGGCCTATTGGAGTATTATTATGCTGGTGACCTAACAAAACAATTTTATATATGAAAAAGAATCAAACAAATAAGGATGGTAAACGACATGGCATCTGGCAAAGGTATCATCCTAATAGCAAGCCATGGTATACAGGATATTTTAAGGATGGTAAAGAACAGGGGTATTTTAAATCTTATGATTCTAATGGTAAGGTATGGCATAAAGGTAAATATCTGGATGGCGAAAGAGATGGATATTGGGAATACTATCATCACAATGGTGACCAAACAAAACAATTTTATATATGAAAAATATAATAAAATTCTTAAAAGATATATTAACCTCAGATTTTTTATTCATGGTTATCATTGTATTAATAACATTAATTTTGTTTATTCACTTCGGTTGGTAAACATTTTTTTTTAATATTATTCAAATTACTTGCATAAGTAAAATAATTAACCTATATTACACTCACACCAATTACTTATTAATGTAACATTAAACAATTTTATATATGAAAAAGAATCAATATAAGGATGGTAAACGACATGGCTACTGGGAAGATTATTGGTCCAATGGTAAAGCATGTTTTAAGGGTAATTATCTTAATGGTAAAGAACATGGTTATTGGGAATTTTATAGGCTTTATGGTGGTGTATGGTCTATGGGGTATCAAAAGAATGGTAAAAGAATTGGCTACTGGGAAAAACATCATCCCTCACTAAAAACAAAACAATTTTATATATGAAAAAAGAAAAAATATATTCTATAGTATTTGTTATATTAACAATAATGCTATTCTTAACCATATTAATCCTCAGTGAACCAAAAGATGATTTTAAACCATTAAACATATCTTCTGTGTGTAAAGGGAAACAAAAAACCGCTGGTGGTTATAAATGGAGATATTTAAATAAATAAAAATATTAATTTTAAATTTATTATATTATGAAAAATGGATTAGATGAGCAATATATTGATTTATTAAAAGATATATTGGAAAACGGTGTTGAAAAGAAAGATAGAACTGGTACTGGGACCTTGTCTGTATTCGGTAGACAAATCCGACATAAGATGTCAGATGGATTCCCATTATTAACCACAAAGAAAATGTATTGGAAAGGAATTGTAACAGAATTGCTATGGTTCTTACGAGGTGATACAAACATCAAATACCTTATTGATAATAATTGTCATATTTGGGATGGTGATGCTTATAAGAATTTTATAAGTCACCCAGACTATAAAGCTGAAAACGTTGCTGATTTAATGAGTTCACAAGCTGGTCAATTAGTGAAATGTTCGACTCAAGAAGAATTCATCAACAAAATCAAAACAGATAATGAGTTTGCTAAGAAGTGGGGTGAATTAGGTCCAGTATATGGAAAAATGTGGAGAGACTGGGATGAAGATACTGGTGTAAAAATAGACCAAATCTCAAACTTAATAGAACAACTCAAAACAAACCCAGATTCAAGACGAATAATGGTTAACGCTTGGAACCCAACGTATCTTCCACATATGACACTTCCTCCTTGTCATTATGGATTTCAAGTTTATACAAGAGAGTTGAGTCACCAAGAGCGATTAGATATTGCATGTAAAGGAGATGAAAATGGTATAATGCCAGTTGTTCCTATGTATAAGGAGAAAGAAAAAATGGTAGAGTTTATGAATGAGAAAAATATACCAACCAGAGCAATCTCTCTAATGTGGAATCAACGTTCAGTAGATACCTTCTTAGGTTTACCATTCAACATAGCATCTTATGGTTTGTTATTAGAAATCATCGCAAAAGAAGTTAATATGATACCAGATGAATTGATTGGTAATTTGGGTGATGTACACTTATATAAGAATCACATCAAACAAGCAAAGGAGCAAATATCAAGAGAACCAATGAAATTACCAACGTTAAATACTTTAACTGAACATAACTTCAAAGCCGCTATGGAATATCGCAAAGATGATATTAATTTAGATGAATATAAATTAATAGGTTATAAATCACATCCAAGAATCAAAGCACCACTATCAAATTAATTAAATAAAGATGTCTAATTATTTGCATATTTAATATATTATAATTATCTTGTGAATGTTACATTATTTAATCAAATCAAATATTATGACAAGAATAAATGTTGAAGACTGTAAAATATTTGAGATTATTGAGATTAAAGAATTAAACCAAAACAAAGATGAGTAAAAGAACTTATTGTAACACAACTAACCAAGCAATACATTATATCATAGAAAAAAACTTAAACCCAGATAATAATCAAATTAATTCTCTAATCAATTCACATGGACACGAACCATGGGACCTATCTTAACCTAATTAAATTTTAAACTAATGAAACAAGAACTAAAATGTATGCTAAAAATTTGGTCCCTATGCTTCACTATATTTATTATACTACTAATCATCACAAACACTAATTAATTTATGGGTAAACTAAACCTAATACTAGGACCTATGTTCTCTGGCAAAAGTACTATGCTCCTAAATAGATATAGAAGATATAAAATCGCTGGCAAAAAATGCCTCCTGGTTAAATATAAAAAAGATAATAGATACTCCGATAATGAAGAAATTGTTACTCACGATAATATAAGATATAACGCAACCTCTTGTAATAATTTAATAGAAATTAATACCCTAATACAAAATTATGACGTTATCTGTATCGATGAAATACAATTCTACCCCGATGCCGAACACTTTGCAGACCTTTGGGCCAATAATAACAAAATTGTGGAAACTTGTGGCCTAAATGGTGACTACCAAAGAAAACCATTCACCCAAATAAGCCTATTAATCCCAAAAGTAGATAACATTACATTCGTAACAGCTATATGTAAAGAATCTGGACAAGATGCAATATTCACCGAAAGACTATCAAAACATAATAAACAAGAAGTTATTGGGTCAAATGATATCTATCAAGCTGTTTCAAGAAAGATATATAATAAGAATACTAAGAAATTATGATAAACAATCAAAGAAATAAGGATGGTAAAGAACATGGATATTGGGAATATTATTATGCCAATGATACATTAAGTTATAAAGGTAATCTTAACAATGGTAAACCACATGGCTATTGTGAATCTTATTGGTCTCATTATAAAGTATCCAAAGTATATAAAAAATTCCACATATGATAAACAATCAAATAAATAAGGATGGTAAACAACATGGATATTGGGAAACGTATTACCCAAATGGTAAACTATATTCTAAACGAAATTATGTCAATGGTAAACAACATGGATATTGGGAAACGTATTACCCAAATGGTAAGTTATGGTCTAAACAATATATTTATATATAAAGAATTAAACTAATGAAATACTACATAAAACAAAAATTAAGAGAATCCCTCTTAAAGGAAGATGAAAACTTAACTGATAACTATAACACATCCGTAGCAGCACTATTTCATAATGATAAAATGCTTATACTAAAAAGAGGTGCCACCGCACCATGGATGCCAAATAAATGGAGCCTGGTAGGTGGTGGAATAGATGATGACGAAACACCCAAACAAGCAGCATTAAGAGAATGTAAAGAAGAAATTAACCTTATACCAATTAACCTTCAATACCAAAAAAAAATCAAAACTAATGACATAGGTATTATTCATTACTTTATCGGTGACCTAACATCAAATAACATAACACTAGATTATGAAAACTCAGAATATAAATTCATTACCAAAGATGAAATAAATAACTACCCCTTCGTCCCTTACCTAATAGAGTTTATTAATGCAGCCTTCAATAACAATATAAAATAAAAATATGAAGATACCAAAATATGCACTCGTTCGTTTACATAATTCTATTGGATTATACTTAAAGGAGGAGTTCGAGAATATTGGTCACAAGGGTGGATTTCGAAGGGCCTATCAATATAATCGAGTGCACGATTGCGGTGTAATGATTTACATAATACCCCTATCATTAAAAGATAATGGTATGTATTTTTATATGGACAGTACATCTCTTTCACGCAATAGACACTTCTATCCATTTAATAATCGTGGTGTAGAAAAGACGTATGAATATATCAAAGAACACATACAGGTTTTGTCAACAAGCATTGTAAATCAATCTGCTCAAATGGAAAATTTTTTGGAGAAGGAATATGTCCCGAATCAATCCCTAAATGAGGAAGCAATGAGCATTTATAATCAAATACTTTTAAAATTAAACTAAATCACAATCAAAAACAGAACTATAAGGTATAAAGGATACCATTATAATTTTATATATAAAGAATTAAACAAATGAAATACCACACACAATAACCTCTTCCACATACCATATCCATGTACACATTTGTGTACATAAAAACCATTTATTTGCCCCTCTAAGACACTTTCTCTATCATACCCTATACTTACCTCACCATAACCTTTATGTATCACCATTTCGCACGTTTCAGATTATTTAAATATTTAACAAATCGTGGGAGAATGTGGTAAGAAGTGGGAAAACTACCCCTCATCCGATATCAAAAATACAGAAAAGAATCCCGTAGTGCCTTTTGTTACATACATATAACTTATTTATATATAAAAGAATAATACATATGTTATATTTTATGAATGTAATTATAACATATATATAATAATAATATATCATAATTAACCACAAAATACCACAAAAAATATCGACCCCTCTTCATATATTATAATTTTTTTGATATAAAATTTTTCATAATTTATGTTTTTTTATATGTGAGGGGTATTTCCCCTTAGATATCTCCTTTTAAATAAGTGTACCTTTATGGTATAGGATATATACACAAAAGTGTACATAGGGTGGGTGAGGATGTTCCACGTGGAACATATATATGATATATTGTTTTGCATAGGGATGGCGGTGCCATTCACGTTGCACGTGCAACGTGTTGAGTAATGACATGGCTTATCCTCTTGTGACCTTCGAATCATATATAGAATTATATAAGATGTGATAGGTACAAACAGCAAAAGCCATAAGGCATAGACCTATGGCTAAATATCATATTGTATAATGTTTTAATATTGTTTTATATATTCCTCACTCATATTATTAAATTTTTCATGTATCCGCATACCTTGCGGTTAATATGTAAGGTAAGTATAAAGTGGCAGACCACCAAATAAAATGTGGGGTATTTGGAATAAATATAATTTATATAATAAAAAAATATATATGATTGATAGTTGGGGTATGGGCGTGTTGGAGTCTACTCTTTTGGATATCTGTAATACCCAACCCTTAACAATAATAAAACTACAAAAACTAATTGATATATCCTAATTTATTTGCAGTTATTTTTAAATTAATTTTGGTGGGGGTTTTGATGTTCCACGTGGAACATATATTATGTAACGTTAAACGTTGCACGTGCAACGTGTGATGTGGAACGTGTCACGTGCAAACAACATATATAAAATATTCATATGTAATGGATATAGGGTTCGGTGGAGTCTACTCTTTTGGATGCTGATGCAGTACCCAACCCTTAACACTAATAAAACTACAAAAACTAATTGATATATCCTAATAAAAGGGAATAAAGTTTTATATTTTTATTTTTATAATATTTCGGATTATATATGGTAATAAAAAAAATATGTTAAAAGTGTGTTAATAATTAGGAATTGTAAAAAAGTTGTTGTAGTATTGAGGAACAATGATTAATTAACCATATAAATTTATATAAGATGAGAGACTTTAAGATAAATCATAATAGAAGTTTATATATAGTAACAAATAAGGTTAGTGGTGAGGAATATGTATTACAAGGTTATGTGGCTTGTGATAATTATTTAATACCATTTGTACCACATTGGAAAAGTAGAGAGCAGAATAGTGTTTCAGAAACTTGGTATAAGTATTGGGAGCCACATTATGCTGAACGTGAAACTTGGATACCAATGAGTGAGGTAAATTTTGATGAATGGGATATAACTGAGGATTGGTATAAAGAGTATTTGATAGATGCTTATGAAAGTTATAAAAAAATTCTTACTAAGTATCATGCAAGTTTTTAAAGAACAATGATTAATTAACCATATAAACTTATATAAGATGAGAACGTTTAAAGAAGTATTTTGTTTCGACAGTATCACAGACATGAGAGAAGAGATTGTTAGTGAAGGTCAAAAAGAGAGATGGGATTGTGCAAGGGGTCTTAGAAGAAGTGAACTATTAGTTACATCAAAATGGGGTCAACTCCTTGTTGTGGATGATGATGGTAGGCTTGAAAGCTTTGGTTTTTGTGATGCCATTGACATAAGGGGTAACATACCCACCAAGAGGGAAATTAAAGCCTTATATGAGGAGGTTATTGAAACGGGTGCGACTAACTTCAAGATAGTATTTGATGCCATGATTCGGGCATGGGATGACTTCCCACATAAGTTTAGTGGAGAGTGTGCAGAGCCAACTGATTGGTATTTAGAAGTTGAGTTAGTTGACTCAAAATAAAGTTTTTTAAAAGTTTTTTTCAAAACGCTTGCATTTGTCAATTAGTTTTTGTAGATTGCAATATATTAGTTAACCAAACCAAAATTATATGATAGTCAAGAAAAGTTCTCTTACGGGGTTGTCTTACAAAGGGGGTGTTCCCAACCATGTTATAAAGATTGATGAAGAACATGGGTTAATTGTCGTTGAAGCTAACGATAAGGTATTAGCAGAAAAATTAGCATACCGCACCTACATCTTCAATCAACCACAGGAATGTGTGGTGATAGATATACTTAAACAAAATGATGGTACATATTCAGTTTTCTATGTAACGTATATGGACTATGATTTTTCTCATTAATTTTTTAACCAAACCAAAATTATCATGCAGAAGAAAGAAAAAAAAGAGTTAGAGTCAAACACACCAACATTCCAATTTAACGATGGTGGTCGTGAAGAGTCGGGGTACAAGGGCTTTACAGGTGATTGCGTAACAAGGGCAATAGCAATTGCTTCTGGAATCCCTTACCAAAAGGTCTACGATGACCTATTTGAAGCCACCAAAAAATTTGCTGAGTCTAAGGCTCGGTGTAAGATTGCACGAAGGCTTAGGAAACATGGGTGTAGTCCTCGCAATGGTGTGTTTCGTAAGATTTATGAACCCTATCTACGTGACAACGGATTTGAGTGGGTGTCGGTGATGGGTATAGGCAAAGGTTGTACCCTTCATGTTAGGGGTGATGAGCTTCCCGAAGGTCGTTTGATTCTAAGGTTGTCACGACACCTTACCGCTTTCATAGATGGGGTTTTAATGGACACCTATGATTGTAGCCGAGAAGGTACAAGGTGTGTGTACGGATACTTCATTAAAAGGTAGTTCTATTGAAAGGCTACCTTCGGGTGGTCTTTCACCTTACCTTATGATAACAAATATAAAACAATATAACTTTTTTAAAAGTTTTTCTCTAAAAACTTGCATTTGTGGAATGAATAGATTAGTTTAGTAGAAATGATTAATTAACCAAAAAAACAAACATCATGAATATTGAAAAGAGAGTAGAGTTTTGGAGATACTTAAAAAAAGAACATCAGTGGATGATTAGCAAGCCCAATTCATTAGCATAAGAGGTCAATCCATCAAAGTTAAAAATGCTTTTAATGGTGTCTATTTTGACCAGTTACAAAGTATATTTACTGAAGTGACTGGAATGTATACAAAATTATTTTAAACCTATATAATGACAAATTCAATGAAACCGCATTTAGAAATATTCGTTAGTAACCGCAAAGGGCGTAAAGGTCACTTTATAGTGGAACTTTGGAATGAAAAAACCCAAAAAACTATAAACCATCAAGTGTGCAGAAGTGAAAAATCAAAAGACCTCTTTGTGGAATTTTTAAAAGAGAATTGGAACTTGAAGTAGCCATATATAGCAAACCGAAACCGTGGATGATTTCATCTGGAGACCGACAAAAGAAACGGGTGTGTATGTGAGTACTTATTGTCACACATTAATGACGAAGTTGTTAAGGGGTGGGACTTAGAACAAATGGCAAAAGGTTTTAAGGATTACATGAATAGGGGAACAACATCTCACACAATTAAATTTTAAAACTAATTTCATAAAAATTAGGATTTGTGGAATGAATAGATTAGTTTAGTAGAATACATTATTAACCAATAAAATTATAGATTATGTCAAAGTACAAAATAAGATTCAATTTAGGTCGTGGTGAAAACTATTTGAAGTGGAAGGTAACTTCTCCCAATGGTGATGTCAATTATTATGAACCAAACAATGTATGCTTGCATATGGAGAACTGCAAATTGGTTAACCAACAAGGTACTGCGAATAAGATATTTGATGGTGCGAATAAGACTGTTTGTGCTTGGATTGAAAGTGAAACTGTTACCATATTTCACCCATCAAATATTGCACAAGGAATAAAGGTAAGTTTCAACCCAAGAGTTCAACCAAATTGGGTTTGCGATGGTGAGATTGTGGATAAGGGTAGGTTTGATGTTTTATATACTTTTGAGAATGGTGTTTACCAACCTTTAATTAGTAATGAGATTGAAGACATGGACAAACTTGATGGTGTGGGAGAGATTATTGAAGCCGATATCGACTTCAAAGGAGCAGAAGAGTGGTCACATAGTACACAGTATCCATTTACCAATTCACAATTGCAATCTATCATGTTGGAAGATATGGACAACCTTGTTGATTCAGTGATAGAGAAGATAAAAGAGGATATTAAAGATGGTGACCTTACTGCTATTGATGAATTACTTAGGTTTGTTCCAAAGGAGAATTTGATAGGGTATTTACCCGAAGAAATTTAAAACTATTATAAATATAAAACAATATAAGATTATGGAATTAACGTATAAGAATGGGTTTGGCGAAAGATTAGTATTGAAACTCATTGGTAACAAAGTTTGGTTTAAGCATGATGACATAACAGATGAGTTTGAAAGATTAAGTGGTGAGTATGTTTTTGATAAAGACGAAAGGGTAGTTATTAAGGGTTTTTTGGAAATGTGTGGTGAGTTACTCACATCAGCAGAAAGGTAACTTTTTTTAAAATACTTTCATAAAAACTTGCTATTGTGAGTTGAATGATTTAGATTAGTAGAAATGATTAATTAACCAACCAAAAATTATAGTATTATGAACATGAGCAATAAAACAGAAGTGGATAAAATTATTAACCAACTTGAGGGTATTGATGGGGAAACAATGGAGTACATTGTTAAAGAGTTGTGCATGGTGGAGCAGTTGTTTAAGCAAACCATTCTGACCATGAGTGATGCTGAACTTAACAGAATGTTGGACGAAAGAAAGACTGCTGAAAATAGTTGTGAAAGTGAAAGAGCATATCATTTTATTTCATCACATGGTGACTTGATGATTGATAAGGATGGTAATGTATTACCTCAGTCTGATTTAAGTGATTGGCTTCTTGAAATTGGTAAGGTGGATGTGGAAGAACTGATACACTACCTTCAGCTTAATGGTTTCGATGGTTTGGATGATGGTGATGTCTTGGAGTTTGGATATTGGGATAAGAATGGTGAATACCATAAACCCCACATTGGACATAGGAAAGATAACTTCCATAACCAAGATTTCCGCTACACTCAGATAGAGGAAGTGATAACCAAAACTGAACTATGGTTGAACAAATATAGAACAGTTGTCCAAAGAGGATAGAGAAGTATTGCTTGAACAAATATAAAACAATATATAATTTTAGTTAATTAAATGTGAGTATAATTATAACTTTTAAAACTAAATAAAGATGAGAAAATTCATAAAAGAGGTATTGGTTGAAATGCACAAAACAGTTTCTACAGATAAGTACGGACAAGTCAGCAGAGATAACTTCACTCCCTCACTTTTTGGAGATAAGAGAGATGAGGTTGAACAGTATTGTAGAGAAAACAAAGGTATTCTACAATACTCTACCTATGGTGGTAGGTTTGGAACATACAAAGCATTCACAGTACCTGATGATGAGATACGTAAAGCTTGTAGAGAAGCATTGCACACCAATGAAAATTGGAAGAGGAATATAAATTCATATTAATTGAAAATAATTTCATAAAAATTAGGAATTGTGGAATGAATAGTTTAGTTTAGTAGAACAACAATACATTATTAACCAAAAAACAATTAAGATGCACGAAGGAAGCTTAGTTTTTCACAGAGAGTTAGGAAGAGGAATAATCATTAGCTGTTCACTTTTCACGCTATCAAACCAAAAAGGTTTCAAAGCAAAAGTTAGATTTAAAAGCGGAGAAATCAAAAGTTTTGGTAAATACGATAAATTCATCACAGAATTTTTGACAATAATTTCATAAAAATTAGGATTTGTGGAATGAATAGTTTAGTTTAGTAGAATACAATATTAACCAAATAAAATTATATATCATGACAAACAAAATTAAAGAGTTGAAGGCACAAGCACAAGAACTAATTGACTTGGGTAATTCAAAAGAAAAGATGGAGGGTGTTGGGATGAACAGAATCCTTGATTTAATGACTGATTTCACTGAATACGATGTGGAATGCTTAAACGTTATTTATGGTGGCTTAGAGCCTACGTCTGAGTTGGCTGAGTCCATGAAAAAAGTATTAGCGTTATTGTCAGATGTGGAATTACTTCAAGAGATGACATTTGATATAGTACATAGTATTTCTGAAATTATTAAAAAGGAATACAATGGGCATTTAGTTTGCGAAGACCAAAGAGCAGATTTATTTGTGTATATTGATGGGGTGGAAGAAACCATTAAGTCTATAAGTACAGACACAATTTACTTTGAAAACGATTCCCACACCATAAAATTTTTAGATGCTGATATTCAACATTTATCATATATCTTCAAAGTTATAGGGTAAAATATAAAACAATATTAATTAACCAAATAAAATTATATAGTTATGTCAAAGAGAATTAAAAAAACAACAGATGAAGGGTGGGAGTGTGTTTCAGAACTAATGGACTTAGTCAGATTAATTGATGATGAATTAGGTCATCATTTTTACGAAATTAAAACTTGCGTTAGGACACAAACCACAGAAGAAATTGTTTACGAAATAAAGAGGGTTTTGTCAGAAGCACAAGGACTACTTGATGACATTGATACAGATATTGAATATAAAACAATATATGATGATGAATAAATTTTAAAAGTTTTTTCATAAAAACTTGCTATTCTGAATTGAATACTTTAGTTTAGTAGTACAATGATTAATTAACCAACCAAAATTAAAGGATTATGAATGCTAAAGATTTATTAGAGATTTCAAAAAGTGTTGACCAACATTTAATTGAGAAGTTTGATGAGATATATAATGATATCTTATTACCAAAGATGTTAGATGTTGCCAACAACAAGGGTACTTCATTAGAAATCCATACTAACCGAACCAACATAGGGCAGATTGGTGAGACCTTAAAGCGACTTGGGTTTAATACAGACTTACAATACCTAACAAGGGGTAAAATGAAAACTTATTTAATTGAGAAGGGGTTTTCCATTACTACCTCACCTTATTACACAAAAATTATATGGCATAAAATATAAGTTTTTTAAAAATACTTTCATAAAAACTTGCTATTCTGAATTGAATAGTTTAGTTTAGTAGAAATGATTAATTAACCAACCAAAATTATACGACAATGAATACAGATAGAGTGGTTCAGATTAAGTTTGACTTAATTATACCAAACGGAATGACAACAGAACGGATTGAACGGTTAGCAATTGACCTTCAAAACATAATCAATGAAAATGCACTATTAGATGACATTGAATGTGTGAATGGTGTCAATGAGGTGGAGGATATAACTGAACAATATAAGAATAATAAATAACATTTTTAACCAATAAAATAATAAGGATTATGAAAAAGATAAAAGAGATTAGAAAAGCAGAAAAGGTTTATGCAAGATTTGGATTCTCAGATAAGGTTGTGACCTTAGAGGATGCGAATAACAATGAAATAGATATAACTCAAGACGATTGTTTTGTGGTCGGATATGAGGATGAGTTTGGGGAAGAGTGCCATGAAGATGGAACGTTTTTAAACCAATAATTAACCAAATATATAAAACTAAATAAGATGGAAAACGAAATTAGAAGAGTAATCACCAATTTAATCTATACGGCTGATGCAAAACCGAGAAGAACCTTCACAGATGGTAGTCCACTTGAAAAAAAGTTGGCACTTATAAATGAAGCGGTTCGCAATATTTTAATATTGGTTGAAGAACCAAGAAAGATTTGTTATTGGTCGGGTGTTGATGTTAAGATGAAGGTGGATGAATTAAACGATAGTAGTGAATATAAGATTGATTGTACAGATGGCTTCATCAATGCAGTATTAGATGTAGTGGAGGATAGATTTGATGCCAATTATGGTGTAACATGGGAACATATTGAAGATGCAATAATTCATGTTGTTGAACAAGGCAGAATATAAAACAATATAAGTTTTTTAAAAGTTTTTCTATAAAAACTTGCATTTCTGAAATGAATAGTTTAATTTAGTAGAACAATGATTAATTAACAAACCAAAATTATAAGATTATGAAAACTTACATAGTATTAATAGATGTAGATGGTTTTCATGAAGCAAGAAAACTTTGTGAAAATCTTGAAAACACTAAATTTAATATAGGTGGTTCAGTACAAGCAACTGCAATAGATGTATTAATAAATGTCATACAGAAATTAGGGATTACAACAGAACTTTCTAAGTTTATAGAGGTTGAACCTATCTCTGATTTTATGGATAGAGTTAATGATGAACAGTTTAATGACACCCAATATTTTATGTCTTATGTGTATGCTTAGAATATATTATTAATTAACCAAACCAAAATTATAGGATTATGAAAGATGGTAAAGAAATGGCAGAAGCTTTTGGAGACTTTGTAAACAACTTCAGTTGTCCAACAGAGGACTTTATTAATAGTTTCTGTAGCCAACACCGAACTCTCCAACAGAGTGGCATAAGAGTGCTACTACAACTCATAGAACACGTGGCAAGTGATGACTACCGACATGATGGTAGGAATGAAGGAAGTCATAACATATGTAAGGACATAATGGAAGGCTTTAAATTGAAGAAGATAAAGGATGAAATGAGAATGGGTAGGTCAGAAGAGGAAGCTGAAAAGTATGCTTCGGCAGAATATTGTAAGCCTTCAAGATTTTTAGGATTTATTTAAAAGTTTTTTCATAAAAACTTGCATTTCTGAAATGAATAGTTTAATTTAGTAGAACAACAACAATACATTATTAACCAACCAAAATTATAAGATTATGAGTAGAATTTATGATTCCCCAATAGGGTTAGATGTTTACAGAGATGAGAACTATGATGATAAAGTAAGCTACACCATTAGTGGTAATGTGAGTAGTGAACATACTGTTAAGGAGTTTGATGGTGCATATGACTTTGAAAGTTGGGTTAAGAAGAATGTGGCTTGTAAGACCATACAGTTTGACTCTGAATATTGTCAATTCTTCGCATATGCTAAGACTAAACGAGATGCGATAGCATTCGTTAAAAGAATAGAAAAACTCTGCAAGAAAGTGCAAGAGATGTTTTAAATATAAAACAATATAACAATGAAACTTAATTTAGAAGAGTTATATAGCAATAAAAAAGATATAGAAAAAATAATAAATTTAGCATTTCCACAACGTAAAAATTACTTCACAGAGGAAATGTATAAAAGTGCGAGATATGTAGTAAGAGAAAATGAAGAACTTCAATTTGACTTATACGAGGATTTTGGGTTAATCTTTGGGATTAGTGAAAATGGTTTTGTGGTATATAAAAATTGGGGTGGTAGTAAATTTATATTTGAAAATCCATTAGAAATATATCAAATACTTTTAAAATATATTATTAATTAACCAAATATAAAACAATATAAGATTATGGGAGTTTACACAGAAGTAGATATATATGCTACATTTAAAACAGAACAACAAGCTGAAAAACATATTGACAATCTTGAGGATAATGTCAAAAACTATATAAAAGATACTACACAATCCGAAAATTTTAATTTTGGGTTCAACGATTGTGACTTGGATGGTAATGTTATAATTATTAAACTTAGTTCGGGTAGATACCAAAACGCTGAATGGCAAACTGAACAGTTATTAGCATACTTGAAAACTACAGATGGTTTAGTAGAATTTAATGCTGAAGCTACACGCCCCGAAACTATAGTTTGGTGGAATATTGACGAAGAAGAATAAATTTTAAAAATACTTTCATAAAAACTTGCTATTCTGAATTGAATAGTTTAGTTTAGTAGTAAATGATTAATTAACCAAAAAATATATTATCATGAGAAAGGAATTTAATGAATTGGAAAAAGAATTGAACTCTTATTGTTATAATGAAAGGATTCTACAAAAATTAGAAAACCTTAATAAAAAGATTGTGGAAGTTGAGAAGCGGTTGGTTTGCGTTGATAGAATAGCAACACATACTGTTGAAACAATTAGTAAGTTTACTGAAAAGGTTGATAGTGGTTATATGTTTAAGATGGGTGTCAATGACCACGATGCTATTCAAAGAGGTGCATTTGATATACAGATTGCCGTTGATTTGAATGATACAGAACCAATTGAGAATAATTGGTATGAGTTATTTCAAAGAGCATATCATTTTATTTCATCACATGGTGACTTGATGATTGATAAGGATGGTAATGTATTACCTCAGTCTGATTTAACCGAAACAGATGTAGTACTTAAAGGTATTGAAAAAATTGAGTCTGACGAAGAATTGACTAAGAAATTTAGAACAAGATATGCTACTGAATTTCCTATGATTAAGGCTTGTGTCAAGGCTGATATGCTCAAAAAAGAAACAATAAATTTTATTAAAGAACTAACCAAAAAAATATAAGAGTTATGAATGAGATAGAATTATTAAACTGTGGGTTAAAAGTAACTAATATAAGATATTTTGAAACTCGTAGAGGGGTTGGTTATGAATGCCAAACTAACGTTAAGGGTATAACCATATGGAACGATGGAAATGGTGGGATAACTTTCCTTGATGGTGCATGGGCAGATAAAAAACAATTCCAAGAATTAAGAGATATGGATTTGGAAAACCTTATCAATATATTTGAAAAACAACCATTATTATTTTAACCAAATATAAAACAATATAACTATGAAATTTGAAGAAATTTTTAATAAAGATGGTCTATATGTTGCAGACAGTTTTGCTAAAGGTGTATGTTTCAGAATTGTTGATGGAACATTAAACTTAGTAAGATATAAAGATAAGTCTGATATATCACCTTCTATTGACACTATTGCAGTCTATAAAGGGTTATTTGAAAAAACTTATCGAAAAGTATTTACAAGACAAGAACTTTTTAAATAATAAATGGGCTGGATGTCCAGCTGAACCAACATGCAATGATTTAGAGGTGGAATTGGTTATCGCAAAATAATTTAAACTTTTTTTCATAAAAACTTGCATTTGTCAATTGAATGGTTTAGTTTAGTAGTATACATTATTAACCAACCAAAATTATAGTTATGAAAACGATTGAAAAAAGAATAACGAAAGAAGGGAACTCGTATTGGCATGAGAATGGTGCATACCAAAAAGAATATGCTTCTTTATGGGATGAACTTGTACCAAGTCAAGGTGAAGCAAAAACTGTTCATGGTGAACTGGTAAGAAGTGTCAGGAGATTGCAATATGATTACTGTAACAATGGTAACTGCAACATACGTGAGATAGAAACATATACAGAATACTACGATTGTCATTCTTGTGGTGGTGAAGGTGAAGTTGACAATGGAGATGTTGATGATGATGGTAATTTTTTAAAGGAAATGTGTGATGAATGTTGCGGTAGTGGTGAAATTGGGGAAGAATACGATGGAGATATAACCATTGATGAATATTACCAAAAGATGATTGACTTTATACACTATAATATAAGTGATAAGGTTGTTGCCGATGACCTTGAAATTTTCTTGAAGAGAAAGGATATTGGTTATAGTACATACACCTTCAATGATGATGAAATGAAGGTATACAATAACCTATTTGATGCGGTCATGTATGAGATTTTAACTACAGAAAATAAAGATAGAACAGATATATAATTTTGGTTAATTATGTGGGTGGGTGTTGAAAACCCCAAGTAGACACCCATTCTTTTTTTTTAAAAATAATTACCGAAAGGCTTGCATTTGTAATTTTAATGATTTATATTAGTAGAATACATTATTAACCAACCAAAATTATAGGATTATGAAAACGATTCAAGTAAAATTAAACGATTACAATTCACCAACAGAATTACCAAGTAGTATCATTGATTTACTTAATGAAGAAAATACACTATTAGATAAGATAAAAATGGTGGAAGAAAATAAGGTGATAATACGTAAAGAGATTCTACAAAAAGAAGGTGATGCGTTAAAACAACAATTAGAAGAGATATTCAGCAAAATTGGTATGTCGGTGATAAAGTGGACAACCAATGTGGACTCTCATAACTATAGGGTAGAATTGGGTTTTGACTATGATAAGACCATTACGTTCTGGTTAGAGGTACCAACCCCTAAGAATGAAGAATTAAGTAGAGGTTCTCGTCTTATTTGGGAATATGGTACTGAATTAAGTCTATATGTTTTCTCTACATTTAAATACTACAACAAAAACAATATTTCTGAATTATGGGGTAATGGGGATAATAGACATAACCATTTTAAGGAATGTGGTAGCTATACTGAGTTTGATATTAATTCATTTATGGAAAGGAATTTTAACTGCTTAAAAGAATTAATAACATTGCATAACGATAGAATTAAAGTTTAACCAAATATAAAACTATATAAATTATGAAAAAGGAGTTAGCAGTTCTTGTTCTTCCATCATATGACATATCAAAAACATATGGAGAAGTTACGGAGTGTACCGTATACCTTGTGAAAGAGGAAAACGGTGAAAAGAGGATAATGGTCTTGGAGAAAGAAGATTTAGAAAAAATAAGTGAGGCAATGAACGCTAAATTCGTTGCACGATAAATATAAAACTATATAGATTATGAATTTATTAATTAAATTAGAGATTGTTGAAGGTGAGAGTGGGTATAGTGATATTTCAGTTATCCAAACCAAAGCAAGGGTAGATAAACAAAAGTTTGCGAATTATTATGCTAAGGAGTTTTTTGGTGTGGATAGTGTTACAGAAGATGGTTGGCATTATTCAAATGATTTAACAAAAAGGGTGAGACCATATGATGTTATTGAGGTTTCGGATGAAGATTATTTAACACTAAAAAAATACATATAATTATGTGCTTAACAATATTTAAAATAATGAGGTTAAAGATGCAAATAAAGTCCAACATGGACAGACAATTCAAATTGATTGCAATGACAGATGGTTACCCAAGTGATGGTCAAATGACCGAATTGGAGTTATTGGAAGATGCCATTAATAACCAACTAAAAAGACTAAAGGAAATCGAAGCACCGCTTTTGAATTAAATATAAAATTATGACAATTGAATATATAATCAAAGAAAAGTTTTTAGGTAATTCTTTAAAACTATATTGGTCTGACGAAAATTTCAGAATGTACATTTCACATCTTGGAAAGAGAGTACTAAAAAGAGATAATTACATCCCAAGATTTCACAAAATATTAGATTTAAGAATTGAATATGGTCATGGTAATATTGATGATTATGATTATGAGATATTTAATATTTTATTAAAAGTGGAAGGGATAGATTATTATCTTTCGATTGGTAAAGAAGATAAGTTTGAATTATTAGAAGATTAAATATAAAACGATATATAATTTTGGTTAATTATGTGGGTGGGTGTTGAAAACTCCAAGTAGGCATCCATCCTTTTTTTTAAAACTAATTACCAAAAAACTTGCATTTGTGAAATGAATAGTTTAGTTTAGTAGAACAATAACCAACCAAAATTATAGTATTATGAACAAAATAGAAAGTCAAATAGTAGAATATAAACACGCATCAATACTTGAAAGAATAGGTTTTAGCGAACCTTGTTTTGGTGTATTTGATTCTAATTTAGAGTTTCAATTAGATTATAGAGAAACTCAACATGATGCAAAAAAAGGATGGCTTGATGGAATCCTTGCACCAACATATGACCAAGCATTTAGATTCTTTAGAGATGAATATGGTGTCTTTGTTGAATTTCATGTAGAAGGTGCAGTAAGTAATCCAATAGGTTATTCAGCAAGTATAAATGTTAAGGATGGGAGACATATTTTTCCTTGGAAAATAGTTGAAAGTGGAGAAGTTTTAACTTATGAAAAATTAAGACCAATAGTTTTAAATTTTTGTGTTGAAATTGTTAAACAGGATAAATTATTTATTTAAAACTAATTTCATAAAAACTTGCTATTCTGAATTGAATAGTTTAGATTAGTAGAACAAACAATGATTAATTAACCAAAAATTATAGTATTATGAACATGGATGAAATAGAAGATAAGTGGATTGAAACCTATAAGCCACAACAAAACCATATAGATGATAATGCATCCTTTAATGGATGGATGTTTGAAACGTATGGAGAGGAAATTGAGTATGTGTTTAACCTTGCCAAGACCACAAACAGAGTGTGGACAATTATTGAAGGTGATGATGATACATTATTTTATTCAAGTGGATTTCACTATGTGAATAGACTTGGGTTCATTGTTACTGAAAAAGAGTATGAAGGTGAAATTGATATTCAAGTGGAATAATTAGGGTAGATAATCGGATTTTTACCGATTAAGTGTCTCAAATAAAACAATATAAGTTATGAAAAAGAAAATAAAGTTCACCATATTCTGCAATAAGATGTTTGGGGAAACAAAAAAAGCATGGTCGTTCCAAGAACTATTGGATAGCATGACCAAACGGCATAAAGAGTTTTGGTCAAACATAATGTTCAAAGATGAAGATGGTAAGACCATAAACATAACAAGGGAATTCCTTCAAGACATGACATTTGATGAAGTTGTCAATGATTGGATTGCCTTTGGCGATACGGAACAAACAATTCATACAATATAAAACGATATAATTTTGGTTAATTATGTGGGTGGGTGTTGAAAACTCCAAGTAGACATCCATCCTTTTTTTAAAACTAATTACCAAAAGACTTGCATTTGTGAAATAGTTATCGTATATTGATGAAACAATGATTAATTAACCAAAAAATAAATAACATGAAAGTTGCAAAATTAGTTTATTATAGTTTCATGACAAGAGTAATTGTTGATGAAAATGCTAGTGAAAGTCAAATAGTATTGGCATCCAAAAAAAATATGATTACTAAAGTTAATACTGACTTGGGTGAAAATCTTGAAGAGATTAGGTCGGATGATGAATGTCCAATTGGTACATTCCCCACAGACAACCCAACAATTGATAGGGTTATCCTTAACCCCGATGAAAAGAAATATTTAGTGATTGGCAAGGGAATAGTTTCACAAATTATTTCATTCGATGATTATTCTGATTGGGGTACAATAGTTGATGTTAATCGTGAACCTTTATTCGATGTTCAGATTGACTTCGATGATTCAGTTTTCCAAAAGAATGAACTTGACTATTACCAATTCCAATATGTTGATTTAATTCGTGATGAGGATGGTATTACCACACAAGGTGTTTCGTGGGGTAATGCAAAAATAAGTGTTACAAAATTACCATTACTTGAAGTTTATCTTATTTTGTGAAATATGAAATTAACAAAAAGACAGAAGGTAATTCTCTCCAAGGCTTTGGGGGTCTTGGAGAGTTCCTTAACCATCATTGATGATGGTAGAAAAAATAACAATATACCCAATGTGTTGGATGAAATTCTAACACTAAAAAAACTATTAAAATGAAAATACTTTTAATTATCCTGGGAGCAATCATTGGCTCAGTCATAGGTTTTGTTATCTTATATTATATAACATTCTTTTTGGTTGGGTTAATCCATGGCATCCGAAGGCAAATTAGAGGTGATTATAAAAAAAAATAGTTGTGGATAACAGGCGTTAGAACTGTTCAAAATAACTACGGTGTGTATAGCTCAATTGGTAGAGCGATGAGTTGATAAGAAATGGCCATTTCCTCTGGACTTGCCCACTCACTACGGAAACGGAGTGGATAGAAATCTCAGTAGCGTATAGGTTCGAACCCTATTGCACACCCACTTAAAATATACACAAAAGTGTACATGGGGTGGTTCAGCATCCCTAGGTTGAGGGATTAATCCACTCAACAACCAATTATATCATAGTATATAAGAAGGACTGAACTAGTTGGGTATGCAGAAATATTTTTTATTAATGTTATAAAATTTAACAATTATGAGCAAACCAGTATTCAAAGCAGAAATAAATCCGATGAACGACAATGAGACAATTATTTATGAAATGTCAGTAAGTCGATACAATTACAGATTTGCAGTTGACAAGGCCAATTTTGAGAACGACCATGATTTTGAGGATTTTATAAAATACCTTGTTGAAAACCTTAATAAACCAAAATTATATAATTTTGGTTAATTAAATGTGGACTGAGTGGGAGGTAATAAAATACTTTCCACTTTTTTTTAATCTTTTTTCATAAAAACTTGCATTTGTGAAATAAATGATTTAGTTTAGTAGTATACATTATTAACCAACCAAAATTATATAAGATGAAAAAAGTAACAGGTTATACTATATTTGAGGGCAAGTCTCCAATTACAGGTGATGATATTATTGCCGTTATTACTCTTAAGTCTACAAACATAAAGACTGGGAATATGGCTTCTATGTGGATTCTACATAAAGACTTGTCACCTATTGAAGCATCCAAAGAAGGCAAGGATGAAAGTATATGTGGTATGTGTCCGCATAGACATAACCTTGGTGGTGCTTGCTACGTAACACTATTTCAAGCACCTTTGCAAGTGTGGAAGTCGTATCATAAGGGTAACTACCCAAAGGTAAATGATATGAGCATTTTTGAGGGTATGAGTGTTAGGTTCGGTGCATATGGTGACCCGAATGTTATTCCAATTGATATATTGGTTCAACTTAAAAGTGTCGTTAAAAATAGCACAAGCTATACACACCAATGGAAAACTGAAAGTGATAATGAATCACTTAAGGCAGTTAGCATGGCAAGTGTGGATAATAAAGCAGAAGCAAAATTGGCTATTGAAAATGGGTGGAGGTATTTTAGGGTAACCAATGATATTTCAGATATTGATAAGGCTACTGAAATTGTTTGTCCTAACACAACAAAAGGTATACAATGTATCGATTGTGGATTGTGTAAGGGTAACACAATAAAAGCTAAGAACATTGTGATTGAGGTTCATGGTTCAAAAAAGAAAAAGTTTAATGAATAGGTTAAATATAGTATAATATAAGAGTGGGTAAAACCATTCTTATATTTTTTAAATCTTTTTTCATAAAAATTAGGAATTGTCAATACAATAGTTTAACTTAGTAGGACAATGATTAATTAACCAAACCAAACCAAAATTATAAAAATTATGGGTTACACGACAGATTTTTTCGGAGCATTTCAGCTTGACAAACCACTAACAACGGAATTAAAAACTTTTCTAACTAAGTTTTCAGATACAAGGCGTATGAAACGTAATGTGGACGAAATTGAATATGGTATAGAAGGTGAATTTTATGTGAATGGTGGTGGTGATTTTGGACAAGCCAATGAAAAAAATATTATAGAGTATAATTATCCACCAAGAACCCAGCCAGGGTTATGGTGCCAATGGGTTCCAAATGAAGAGGGAACTGAAATTCTTTGGAATGAGTGTGAAAAGTTTTACCATTATACCGAATGGTTAAATTATATTATCCATAAATTCCTTAAACCAAATGGGTACACTCTAAATGGTGAAGTAGAATACCAAGGTGAAGATGAAATGGATAGCGGTATGATAGTGGTAAAGAATAATATAGTATATATGGATGGTTCTTATATTGTTGAACCTAATGAGTATATGGAAATAGATACTACTGTATTTTCTCTTATGTCTCAAAGGAATGAAGGTGAGTGCCCACCTTGCTAAATTGAACTGAATGTGGAAGGTAATAAAAAAACTTTCCACTTTCTTTAATCTTTTTTCATAAAAATTAGGAATTGTCAATACAATAGTTTAACTTAGTAGGACAATGATTAATTAACCAAAAAAAATATAAAATGGCAAATTACAAGAAAAAAGGAGAATTAGAAAAGTTAGAGGTATGGTTTAAAGACCACCCCTACGTTAAGCAAATTATGATTGGTTACAAGGGAACATTCTGTATCAACGAATGTAGTGGAGAAACCTACGAGCAGTATTTTGGGGAAGAGATTATAGATAAGATGCTACCAAGCTACAAGGGGCACAAGTGTGCTAACCTTAAATACGTAGATGAGAAACACCCCGAATACAGCGAGGAGAAGTTCAAGGTGGCCTTAAATAAATTAAAAACGGAGCATAGCTCTAGCGTAGATGTAGATGTTTATATGGGTTACAGAAAACGAGGGTTTGATGGTGCAATTATAACCCGTAAAAACGCTAAAGGTAAACTGCGAATGTATAAAATTACAGTAGATGTAGAGTAGGACTTGCTATTCTAAACCTTTATGTAACTTGGGTTTGGTTGAGGAAAGTCGCTCTTCTTTTCCCCAAACCCACTTTTTTTAAATCTTTTTTCATAAAAATTAGGAATTGTCAATACAATAGTTTAACTTAGTAGGACAATGATTAATTAACCAAAAAAAATATAAAATGGCTACGAGAAACTATGGTACCTATAATATGGGTTACTACTACGATGAAGCTAAGAAAAAGGGGTATGATGTATCCGTTGGAAGGGTACACTTCTCCAATGTTGCCTATCACAGTAAGGGGCAACTTATCCAACAACTTGTTAGAGATGGTTATAAAAAATCCGACATACTTGTTGAAAAATCTTATTTTAATTTCTAAATCAATCCTTATGAAAAGAATATATAGTATAACATATAGTATAACTGATAGAGGGGCAACCTTTACTCCAAAAAAGATTGAAACCAATGACCGAAACCATAATAATGCGGTTAAGAGTTTCTTAAAAAAGAATAAGTACGCTATGGACTTATCCAACAACTATACCTTTGAAGTAGTGAATGTGGATTGGATTGGTTATGGTAGTGTGTAACAAATATAAAACAATATAACTATTTTAAATCTTTTTTAATAAAAACTTGCATTTGTGAAATAAATGATTTAATTTAGTAGAAAGAGATAAAGTTCTTTATAATAAGATAGGGTTTGGTTATTAGCCAAACATTAAGCCGATTACTTAGCGAAGTAACAGTTTAGAATAACGATGTAAGTTCACTGCACGTATGTTTAAACATTGCTTGAAGTATTTGTTCTATGACATTTCCCGATGATAAGGTGCCTTATTGTCTATTGTTTAATCACAGGGTTTTGTTACAACAATACCTCTCTTTCATTGTACCTCTCACGATATTAAAACTTGACGATTACTTAGATGACCACTCCTACAATAACGCTCTGATGTTTTGGACACTAAACCCTTGAAACACGTACCTTCGTGGAAAATAAAATTGATGGGTGCATACATCAAAAGGTAATTTGGGTTTGGTTGAGGGAAGTCGCTCTTCTTTTCGCCAAACCCACTTTTTAAATGGACTGAACAATATTAACCAAATATATAAAACAATATAAGATGAGATTAGCAAAATCAAATGAGATTGTTAGTGGGAAGGAATTCATCTTTGTAACAAAAGATGTTATGAGTGGTGAATTAAGATGCTACTGCCAATGCAAACCATATGATATCCATATTAAAGATGGTTATATCAGATGGTCTACTGATGATGGATACCATGAAATTCCATATAATGATGAAATCATTAATAGAATACAAGGTAGTATTGCTGAGTATGATGTAACTGTTTATCATGTTGATTAACCAAATATATAAAACAATATAAGATGAAACGAACAGACTTAACGCAAAGGATAACTCCCCCTAAATATAAGGTTGGACAGTTTGTTCTCAACGAGTACGAGGTAAGAGAATTATTGGCTAGGGTGTCTGAAGGAACATTAGACCCCAAAGGTATAATAATAGTGGATTCTATTGGTGTTAAATCTACAATAAACTCAAGGGGGGTAACATCAAACAACCTTTATGGTTTTGATTTAGCATATAAGCTAACAATTAGAAAATTAAATTAACAACAAATATAAAACAATATATAATTTTGGTTAATTAAATGTGAGATAAGTGGAAGGTAATAAAATACTTTTCACTTTTTTTTAATCTTTTTTCATAAAAATTAGGAATTGTCAATACAATAGTTTAACTTAGTAGAACAATGATTAATTAACCAAACCAAACCAAAATTATGAAAAAGCTATTAAAATTATTATCACTTCAATCAGACCAAAAAGAATTGGAGAAAAAAATGTCCAACAAGATATTTTTGAACGAAAGTATTGATAAGGTTAAGTTAGACTTAACTTGTAATGCAATTCTACAACATCTTATAAAAACTGAAAAATGATGGATTTATTTGAAATATATGAAACACTACCAATGGAAGTACAGGTAGTAATAAATAACTTCTCTGAAAAGGATACCACATATGAGAATTGTGCTAAGTTGGTAGAAGAGTTGGAGGCAGTTGGATATACTTGCGACTACGGATTAGATGCAAGTCCATATGATTTAAAACAAATATAAAACAATATAAGATTATGAAATATACTAAGCATTTTAAAATTGGAGAATATGTTGTGGGTGGTATTATCAAGGTTACTGGTGGTGATAACATCGTAAACATTTCATTCCTTGACTACACCACAAAGGAAGTTATTTTAAAGGAAACATTTAACCTATTGGATATAGGTACAAGGAATAAAATTTTCTTTTACTTAGCAGACAATGGTACATCATATTATGCCGATAAAGTTATAAACTTCATTGAAACAAAAGTTGCGCTTAATCATTAACAACAAATATAAAACAAGATAAGTTATTTTAAAACTTTTTCTATAAAAACTTGCTATTGTGAAATAGTTGTTGTATATTGAAGTATATTAATTAACCAACCAAAACCAAAACAAAATGGCTATCCTAAAAAAAGAAGACCAAGAACTATTACAAGACATTCTTGACAATGGTATTGAGATTGATTTAACGGGGCCACAAGGCAACGCATATTATATTTTGGGTACTGCATCTAACTTAGCCAAACAACTTGGCTTAGATGGTACTAAAATCCTCTCTGAGATGAAGGGTGGAGATTATGAAAATCTTTTACAGGTTTTTGAGAAATACTTCGGGGAATATGTAACCCTATATAGATAATTTTTTAAAACTTTTTCTATAAAAACTTGCTATTCTGAATTGAATAGTTTAGTTTAGTAGAACAATGATTAATTAACCAAAAAAAATTATAGGATTATGAATGGAATAAATGTAGTTAAAACGAATATGAAAGATGTGGACTCTTTCAACATAGAAGTATTCAATGATGGAAACCTAATTGCAACTGGTAGTTATAATGTCCGTACCAATTGGGCGCACATAACCACAAATGATGACGATAGTCTGGTAGAAGACCAAATTGTTGAAGCCATTGAAAATAGGGTAGTGGAAATTCATTAAAACTAATTGGTGTAGGATTAGGAATTGTAAGTTATATTCCTTATCTTACACTATATTAATTAACCAATTATATAAAACAATATGAATAATCTAAAAAGATACATAGCAATTCCAAATGATATTGCTGACTCGGTTTTTAATTTTATTGAAGCATCAACTTTCGCTTCAGTCAAAGACCAAATTCACTTCAACAACCATATCACATTGGGGATAATAGGTACTGAAGAAGGTCTTCAGAAGCTTAAGGACACCTACTTCGATGCGAAGGGTTTGGATATTTTTAACATGGTTATTCACGTAAAATAATATAAATCATGAAACAACTAATAGATGGCAACACACCATTGCAAATATTTTTCAAAGATGATGAAAGGTTTGAGGATATTTTTGATTGGGTAAACTTTATGGCGATGTTTAACCACATCAATATTTTTAACTTGAATGAGCAATTCTCATGTAGTGTAGAACCTAATGAAACGGAGAACACATTCGTTATAAGTGGTGATGAAGATTACAGAGAATTAAGCTTAGAAACAATTAAACCAACTCCACTAATATAAAACAATATAAGTTATGGGATGGCAATATAAAAAAGGTGATGTTGTTTCTTGGAAACAAAGGGACAGACAACTAAGACCTAACCTTAACATATCCGATTATGATAAGGAAATGAAACAACTAACTTACTTATATTTAGAAGATAAAATTAATGTAGAAATATTTGTGGATAAGAGACGGAAGATAAAAGATAAATATTTTTATTTAAGTAAGTTTATAACTTGTACTGGGGTTAGTACTATTGTTGAAAAATTGGATATAGGGGTAGATAATAACTCATATTATGTCTTAGATAATAATAGGCTTATAAATTCGAATCAACTTAAATTAATATAAAACAATATAAGTTATGACTGATAAAGAAAAAAAGGTTAAGGAGTTACAAGATAGAATACAAAACCATATTCGTGAACATAAGGCAATCGTAAATAAAGAAGGTTGGGGTGCTGGAAAGTTCAAGAGGGATATCATAAAGGACTTAAAGAACCAAGTCCTATTCTTATTAAGATTCTAAATATACACAAAAGTGTACATGGGGTGGTTCAGCATCCCTAGGTTGAGGGATTTATCCACTCAATAACCAATTATATCATAGTATATAAGAAGGACTGAACTAGAGCCACATTTAGCACGTCAATACCACCAAATTATTATTGGTGGTTTTTTTATTTTAAAATAATCTTATATAAAATAGGATATATCAAAACTTTGTTGTAACTTGCAATCAAAGGGTTGGGTATTCTATGAACATCCAAAAGAGTAGACTCCACCGAACCTACTATTCACCTACACTCATATATAAATTATTAATATATAAGATTCATTCATATGAATATATTATCATATACACATAGAGTTATATGAATATATTATCATAATCATATAGTACCATATGGATATATTATCATATGATTATTTAATCCTATAACATCTGTTAGTCTTTATATAGTATAGTATATAGAACATCATATATGAATAATTCTAATGAATTTTTTTAACCAAAAATGACAAAATATAAAATAATATAAAATTTATTTTTTTCATAACTCATTGATAATCAGTGGTGGTAAAAAAAAGATTTAAAATAAATGAAAAAAATATCCTTTTATATTTGCTTTTCTGAATAATAAAATCGATATTTGTTGTATGCCGTTGGTTATACGGTTAACATTTTTTCTCACATTTTTTTAACTCTTAAATTTTTTAGTTATGAACAATTCAAATTTTGATGCCAAAGTAAATGAAATTTTAACTTCTAACGGTCTTGATTGGGAGGTCTTAAAAAGACCAAACGTTACAAGCATGGAACGTCAAATTGTTGACCATAATGGTCAGTTGAAAACTGAGGAATATTTCATTCCTTCAGATTCCGTTTCCATTCGTCATGGAGAAACGCTTAAGGAACTCTATAACGGCAAAAAGGGTTACACCATATGCCAAAATAGGGAAATGGTGGAACTTATTCTGAAAGGTGCAGAACCATTTGGTTCTCAGATTTCAGTCACAAATGGTGGTGCTTTGGATGGAGGCAAAAAAGTATTTTTGCAGTTAGCAATTGAAGGTCACTCTAAAGTTGGTGACGATATTGTGAAGTCATTCCTAACGTACATTGATTCCAATGACGGCAGTACAAGTTGTGGAATTGGGTTTGGGAATAAGACAATGTCTTGCGCTAACCAATTCCATGCCTTTAGAAAAAATGGTCGGTCAAAATTCAGACATACCGTTAGTCTTACGAATAGAATTCAAGAGATTCCAACCTTGATTGAAAACGCACTTGAAGAGTCCATGCGTACCATTGCACAGTACCAAGCTATGGTTGGTGTTAAGGTGGATGCAAAGGTTAAACACAACCTTGTTAAGCACCTTATTGGGTTGTGCAAAACTTCACCAATTGCTGACCTTTCAAATGCCTCCACAAGGGTTATTAACTCTATGAATGAGTTGTATAGTATGATTGACATTGAGATGGCTCAGAAGGGTAAAAATTTGTGGGGTCTACATTCGGGTACAACCCGTTGGACTACTCACTCTAAGAGTGCGCCTCGCAGAGATTTTGGTAGGCTTGAAAGTTCTATGGTGGGAACGAATAGCAGAACCAACCACAAGAGTTTTGACTTCGCTTTGGATTTGCTTTAGGATTGATTACTGAACTGATTGAAAGTCACCTATTAATTTAGGTGGCTTTTTTTATGTCTATGAACATATGAATTACAATTATAATAAAAAAACCTATATGTCCATATTTCTGGGTTTTAAGCTACTCTTTATATGTTTTGGTGTGTTGATATGATTCTATGATTAAAGTTGTTTAAATAGGCTAAATATTGATGATTAACTGAGGTTGGTTATGTTTGGTTAAACCCTAAAATGATTGAACAGTCAGAAGCGTATTCTGAACATCACATTATAAATAAAAATATTTGAAAATAATTTCATAAACACTTGACATTACCAATATAATTTTGTAGATTGCATTATATTAATTAACCAAACCATTTAGATATGAAAATGACTCATTTTTTCCTTTGGATTGTGGCTATTATGTTTTGCCCAATATTGTTTTTTACTTTCCTTTTGCACCTGTATTTTGTCGGGTGCTATAAGTAAAATTACATATAATTAAAAAAGCTATCTGTTAATTCGGGTAGCTTTTTTATGTCTACTTATATATGAATTTTTAATATAATTAATTTAACATATGTACACGAATGTGTATATGTGATTTAACTTATATGTCTTTTTTCTATATGTCAGAAATTATAATTATTAATTATTTCTATATGTAATTTTTTAACATATGTAATTTCAATTATACTTTTTATTTCTATATGTAATTTTTTAGCATATGTTATTTAACTTATATGTTAAACCAATTATATGTTATTTCACTTATATGTTTTATTTCTATATGTAAAAATAACATATGTGTTATTTCAATTATATGTTTTATTTCTATATGTCAGAAATTATAATTATTAATTATTTCTATATGTAAAAATAACATATGTGTTAAACCAATTATATGTTTTATTTCTATATGTAAAAATAACATATGTGTTAAACCAATTATATGTTTTATTTCTATATGTCAGAAATTATAATTATTAATTATTTCTATATGTAAAAATAACATATGTGTTATTTCAATTATATGTTTTATTTCTATATGTAAAAATAACATATGTGTTAAACCAATTATATGTTTTATTTCTATATGTAATTTTTTATAATTTATCTTTTTTTCTATATGTAAAAATAACATATGTGTTAAACCAATTATACTTTTTATTTCTATATGTAATTTTTTAACATATGTTATTTAACTTATATGTTTTATTTCTATATGTAAAAATAACATATGTGTTAAACCAATTATATGTTTTATTTCTATATGTCAGAAATTATAATTTATCTTTTTTTCTATATATAGAAAAAACATATATAAAAAAATTTATATATGTTTGGTAGTTCGGTATAGGGTTCGGTGGAGTCTACTCTTTTGGACACTTGTGATATCCAACCCGTCTGTGTTATCGACTACTTTAAAGATAAACCATTAAAACCGTAATTCCTAATTTTTTCTTATATTATTTTATATTTTTTTTCATTATTATCATAACTTGCTGATTTATAGTGGTATTAGAAACTATTTTAAAAATATATTGTTTTATATTAGGAATTACGGATAAAGTTTTGTAAATTGAATTTTATTACTTAACCAAACCAAAATTTAGTATTATGAAAGTATCAGAATTAGCAATGCACAAAGGATTACACTCTATGGATGAGGAGGGCAAAATAAAGGTTGTAATCCTTCACAAGCCAGAAATGTCAAACATCTGGATTTATTTATATTTAGAGGACTTTCTAATGGAAAGGTACGATGAACATAATTTGGCAATTCCCGTATTAGCTTCATTTAAAAACTATGAAAGTTATTGTAAATATGTTGCCAGTCCAGAGTTTAATTCAATTTTTAGTATCGCTGGGTTTAAGTACTAAGCAACCCAGGGAGCGCCCCAGAAACGGGGGGTGTAACAACCCCCCAATTTTTTAAACATCAAAACTTTAAACCATGAAAAAGATAGACAAAAAAACACTTCTCATTGATGCACTTGGCAAGGGTGCAAGGGAAGAGTATTTAACTGACAACCCACATGGGTTTAAGGCAGTTAAAAAGGTTCATAAGTCAAAAAAGACTTATAGCCGAAAAAAGAAACACAAATAAAATATTGAACTTGGCGGTTTTTTCGCCAAGTTAAATTAGGATATATGGATTTTTTAATATATCTTTAAATAAATGGCATATGCAACCTACCTTATAGGGGCGTGGAGTCCAATAGGACAACGGTAAAATAATAAGTCCGTACTCGGTTCGATTCCGACATATGCTACTAACTTTTTTAACCTTCTTAAACTAAAATTATTATGAGAACTCTCGGATTGATTTTTTTGCCGTTTTTATTTGTTTTTTTGAATTTTTCTGCGTTGGTTGTGGCGCAAGAAATTGTTAATGCTGATATTGACCATATTTTGGTCGAACACAAAAAAAATAACCCTCACATTGATAAAACATTTTCTGTTGTCAGAACCACCATTTGTGGTGCTGATGGTAGTATTAAAAAAAATGTTTTTGATACGGACATTCGGGTTCGTGTTAATGGTAAGAAATTGTCCCTAACTGAGGATGGGCATACAACCCATTTTAACATTGATAAGGTCTTTGAGACCTATGGTTCGTATTGGGTTATTTTTAAAAACTCAGAGATGAGTTTTACAGGTAACCGTATGTATATGCGGTGTGAATATAAAACAGATTTCGGAGTGGTAAAAATATACAATGTATATGAGTAACCATTCCAACAAAATACTTGTGGTTAAGTGAATTTTTAAGAGTGGCATTCAAATCGGATGTCACTTTTTTTATGCTCTATTTTAAGCTATCTTAGGTCTTATGGTATCAATATACTGTTTTATATTTAAAGTAGCTTAAATGGTTAAAATAAGGCTAATAACGGTCTTATTGGTTCTATTCACATTGTTTAGGGTGGTTATAACATATTACGATAAAAAAAATATGATGGTTTTGAAAAGAAATATCGTTTTATATTTGCATTTGTGAATTGTTTGTTGTATATTGAATTATATTACTTAACCACCTAAAATATTTGTTATGTCTTTTAAGCCATCAAAATTCCAAAAAGCAATTTTTACATTTATTGTTAAAGGCATTGGTAATGCCGTGATTAATGCCGTTGCGGGTAGTGGTAAGACTACTACCTTGTTACAGGCATTAGGTTTGTTGCCTAAAAATGCAAAGGTCTTGTTTTTGGCTTTTAACAAGTCAATCAAGCTTGAGATAGCCAAAAAAGTGGCTAAATTAGGCTTGAACAATGTTCAAGTTGATACTTGCCATGGCTTTGGTTATAGAGCCATTCTTAGGTCTTTCAACAAAGCACCTAAGATTGACCAACTTAAGTACAGAAAATTGCTTAGGTCTTTAGTCAATTATGGGACTGCTGACAACAGTCTTAATGACTACAAATTTAAGGCTAATATGAGAGGGTTTATTAGCCTATTTACCTCTATAGATTGGGATTCTATGGAGAATAAAAGTGAGTACCTAAAGCGAGTTTTGAAACTTGCCGATTTAGGTAGAATGTTTTTGGCTACAGACGAAAAAGGTCTTTCTGAAATAGCTAAGAAATTCAACATTTCATTGGCTAATGGAGAGGCTAAATTGGCTTCAGCATTGGTTGAATTGGCTAATAATTCTTTGGCAACAATTGACTTTGCTGATATGATTTATTTACCTAATAAAATGAACTTGGGTGTTAGTACTTATGATTTCGTTTTCATTGACGAATGCCAAGATTTGAATACTGCTCAAAGAACCCTAATGCAAAAGACATTAGGTGTTAATAGCAGATTCATTGCAGTTGGTGATAAAAACCAAGCTATCTATGGTTTTGCGGGTGCTGATGCTGATAGCTTTGATAAGCTAACTGCTATTCAGAACACCACAACATTACCGTTATCTGTATGTTACAGATGTGGTTCTGATATTGTAGATTTGGCGAAAAGTATTGTGCCACAAATAGAGGCTTTTGAAGGCTCTAAAAAGGGGTCAATTAACCACAATGCATCAGTTAATGATATTGTTGATGGTGATATGGTTTTATGCCGTAATACATATCCTTTGGTGAAGCTTTGTTTGACCTTCTTAAAGCAAGGTAAAAAAGCTACAATTATGGGTGGTGATATTGGTAAAAGCCTTATTAAGCTTATCATCAATACTAATGCCAAAACTATGGCTAAGGTATTTGATAAGCTTTACCACAAATTAGACCTTACTGAGAAGAGAATCATGCGCTCAAATAAGTGCAATTCTGATGATGCTAAGGCTACTTCTGAATATGTTAATTTAGAGGAAAAAATTCAAGTGATTGAGGCTCTATATAGCGAGGGAAATAGTGTCGATGAGGTTGTTTCTAAACTTGCTAATTTATTCAGTAATAACAAGCAAGGAATTGTCCTTAGTACGATTCACAAAAGCAAAGGTCTTGAGGCTGATAGAGTATTCATTATTCAGAATGAACTTATGCCAAGTCAATATGCCACTCAAGATTGGGAGATTGTTCAAGAGAACAATTTGATTTATGTGGCTTATACAAGAGCCAAGTCTTTGCTCGGTTTTGTAACCGATTTTGATGCCTATGCCAATAGAGGTTGTGAGTCTCAAGCTAACAATGTTAGTGAGGTTAAAGAGACAAAGCATATTGCTAAGATTGGTGATAAGATTGACCTTGAGGGTTCTGTTATTGAGGTTAAGTATATTGCCAATTATGAGACCAATCTATATGTTATAGAGGATGCTGATGGTAACCTATTTGAAAAGTGGGGAAATATACCAAGCAGATGTATTGTTTCTGAGGGTGAATTAAAAGAGGGTTCTGTTATCAGAGCGAAAGTTAGTATTTCTAAATTAGCCGAATTTAGGGGTGTTAAAAAGCACCAAGTTAAAAACTTCGGTAAATTATAAAGGTCTTAAAAAGCTACCTGTAATGGGTGGCTTTTTTATGCTCTATTTTAACCTATCTAATATATTCTGATAGTCACATACCATTCTATATTAAAGGTCTCTTAAATAGGGTAAATTTTGACTCTGATGAGTATTGTGGTTTGAATGGTAATTACTAAACGGATAGAAGGAAGGATGATATAACATCACATATATATTTTTTTTTTTAATATGGTATAGGTGAGGTATAGGCGTGAAGGAGTCTACTCTTTTGGACACCTTGCGGAATCCAACCCGTCTACTCTAATTGACTATTTTAAAGATAAACCATTACATCCGTAATTCCTAATTTTTAACAAATAAAAAAAAATAAAAGAAATATCGTTTTATATTTGCATTTGTGAGTTGTTTGTTGTAAATTGAATTATATTACTTAACCACCTAAAATAATACAGATGAAACTTACAAGAAAATACATAGCAAGTGATGGAAAAGTTTTACAAATCCTTGCTGACCACGTTAAAACGGGTGGTGGGAATTTTAATGGGGTGTGTGTCTCGGCTTGTCTAAGCTACTTAGACATAAACCCAAATGACTACAAATTCACGTGGTCAAAAAGAACGGGGAATAATGCCGTTCATAGCATTATGCGTAGATTCGGCTACGCAGTTAGAAGCCGTAAAACGGCATTCAAAAAGGCTACAACAGTCTCTGCCTTAAAGAAGGCTATAAAGGGTTATACAGACCTATCAGCTGATGTCTGTTACTATGTTCACGTTAGTGGTCATGCCTTGCTAATAAGTGCAAATGGGGAGGTCTTGGTGGATACTGACCCAAGACAAAGAGACCGTAGAAAGGTCTTAGGTGTGAAGGCAATTTTCAGAGAATAAAAATTAATTTAAAGAAATATCGTTTTATATTTGCTATTGTCATTTATTAAAACGATATTTGTTTTATCATTATTACTTAACCATCTAAAATTTTAAGATTATGAGAATTTTAATAATTATTGTTACAATTCTAATTCCAACGTTCATTGCATTGACTGCCAATGCGGATTTAGAATTTTTGTTAGCAGTAGGAATTTTCTTACAGTTGGTGTGGTCAACTGTATTGCTGATTGCATTTTCCACTTTTTTTGTTGAACCACAAAAGAAGGAATGCTCTAATGATTATGAGCAATTCTATAAGAAATAGAGTTACCTACTGAAAATGAAAATGAAATTTAAGACTACCTTCGGGTGGTCTTTTTTTATGCTCTATTTTAAGCTATCTTATATTAGATGACATGATATACTGTTTTATATTTAACTTGTCTTAAATGGGTTAAATATGGGCAATCATAAGGTATATGGTTGGTATTTAGATAGGTTAGGGTGATAATGATATATTAGGATAAAAAAAACTTTAAAGAAATATTGTTTTATATTAGGAATTACGGATAAAGTTTTGTAAATTGAATTTTATTACTTAACCATCTAAAATTATATAAGATGAAAATCAAGTTAGAATCTTCGGAAGTTCAAGAATTTATTTTTAATGCCCTATGCAACGGATTGGGGTATATAAGTTCGTATGGGTTGACCGTTAAAATTAGTACCGAGGAATACAACCTCGCAAAAAAATCAGTTGGGTTTTTAACCACCATCTGTTATGAGGATGTGCTTATGGCACACCTTAGAGGTGGTAACAACTTAAACTTCTTTGACTCTGAGTCAGAGGAAATTGTTGGGTTCAATTTATTAACTGCCCATAAAAACTTGGAAAAGCCGAGTTGTGTTAGTGCGGTTTTAGATATGGTAAATGAAAATGACGATGCCGTAACGGCAGATGTCATACTTCAGCACTGTATTTACGGTGAGGTCATATTTGGGTAGACCTTACTGAAACAAAATGAAAATGAAATTAAGACTGCCTTCGGGTGGTCTTTTTTTATGGCCTATTTTAAGCTATCTTAGGTCTTCTGATACCAATACACTAAGACATAGTTAACCTACCTTATATGGACAAAATAATCCTTATTAAACCATATCTGCTGATTATTATCACCATTAGATTCATAATGATATATTAGGATAAAAAAAACTTTAAAGAAATATTGTTTTATATTAGGAATTACGGATAAAGTTTTGTAAATTGAATTTTATTGCTTAACCATCTAAAAATAATTACAGATGAAAATCACTCACGTTAAAGAGACAGAATGGCAAAATTGGGTCTTGTTTTTTGACCTAATTTCTGAAGAAAATGGTGTTATAAATTTCAGATTTTGTCCAAGACCATATGATGGGCGTGACTTTCTGAAGGGTTTTGAATTTACCTTTCAGTGTGATGGGACTTGGGGGAATTTCTACCAAAATGTCTTAATGGACACTGAGTTCATAAAAGCATTTTGGGGGCAATACAGATTATCTTTTTCTCCCGAAAAGTATTGGTTCAAAGTAATCGACAATTTTGGGTGGTTGGAAGGTTGTCCTCAAACCATAGATGCTTACGATTTTGGTAAGCTAACCATACCTTCTGACTACCATAACTTGGTGGTTAGTATTGTTGGTGAAATGTTGGCTTGGGACTATAAATAAAATACAGGTGTACACAAATGTGTATACAGAAGCAAGATTCGATATCGGGTCTTGCTTTTTTTTGTTAGTTCACATCACATTTTCTTTTATATAAGTTTTTTATATATGATAGCAATATCATATAAGATAATAATATATTATTTATTTTTCTATGTGTGTTCCACGTGGAACATTTAACGTGACACGTTGCACGTGCAACGTGAAGAATCACATTAAGATTATTAAATATATTAATAATTTATATATGTCGGAATAACATATAGAAGAAAAGAAATATACTAAGTTTTTATATATGTCGGAAAGACATATATTAATTTAATTACATATGTTATTTTCATATATGAAAGGAATTCATATATGTTTTTTTTTGATATGTCCCACTTGGGGTATGGGCGTGACGGAGTCTACTCTTTTGGATGCTAAAAATTGTCCAACCCGTCTATCTTATCGACTACTTTAAAGTTAAACTATTAAAACCGTAATTCCTAATTTTTAACATAATATTAACATATTAATTTAATCTTAATTTGTTGCGCTTCATATCATAATAAAAAAAATATGAATCTTTTTTCCGTTAATGTTTGGTTTTTTAATTTATTTATATTAACTTAGTGGTTATTGATTAACCATTAAAATTTATACATTATGAAAAATTACATTTTTGCTTCAAAAGAAATTGAAAATTTAGCAACAGAACTTAAAGAACTACTTAATGACGGTGGTTCTTATAGTGGTGCAACTATTGTTGCACAAACAAGCGTAACTTTACAGCCGAAAAAGAACGGTTGTCCATACGGAAAAAAGGATGCAATAACAAAACTATGTCTTTACGGTTGTAGTGTTAATGGCATATATAGAAATGCAATTAATAACCAAAGAAAAAGAGAAAATAAAACAACCGATTTTGTTCCCAAAAAAAATTGGTTTGTACCTTTGTTTGACTTTAAAAATGGCAGTATAATTGCCAAAAGAAAAGAAGTCGAAAACGGCTTACCAATAACTGAAATATATGTCAAATTTGTGTCTGACTATGCCGAAATAAAAGGATATTTCTTTAACGGTAGAAAAGCTACCAAAAGTGAAATAGAAACAATTAAAAAATACAAAAAAAATAGAAAAAAAGAGGCTTCGAAATCTCAAGGAATAGAAGATTCCGTTATTATTTGTACGGTCAAGGCAAGTAATATAAGAATAATTAAAGCCAACAAAAAAGAAGTCGTATTTAAATAACTTTTTTTTTCTACTTATAAAAAGCTATCTATTAATTTAGGTAGCTTTTTTTTTGCCCTATTTTAAGCTATCTTATATCTTCTGATAGTCTTATACTGTTTTATATTTAAAGTAGCTTAAATAGGCAAAATTTTAAAGATTATAAGCTATGTGTTAGGTATTCAGATAGCTTATAACAATAATAACATATTACGATAAAAAAAATATAAATCTTTTTTTAAAATATATCGTTTTATATTTGCTATTTAAGTTTTTTTGTTTATCTTTGTAAGGTAGCAATGAAGCTACAACCAAAAAAATATAACCATTATGAAAGAGATTAATGCGTTTCAAACAAGTGACAACAAAATTTTTAACAATGTTGCTGATGCTAAAGAGCATGAAGAAAATTTAATGTTTACCATGAGAATTAAACAGATAATTGATAAGGCAGATTTGCCTTATAATAGTTCTGAAATTGTTGAAAATTTTATTGAGGAAAATAAACATATATTAGCACTCGCTTTTTTGCCCGTTGTCGGGTAGGGTTTTTTTCATTTTATTCACTTAACCAAAATATATTATTATGAACAAGATTATTGAGATAAACGAAAAAAACGGTACGATTATAGTACGTGCCGAAAATTTTTTAGAGGCTGAAAAGTTAGCCTTGAAAACGGATATTTTCAATTCCAATCTTGAGGTTGAAATTGATGACATTCGCCAAAACAAAAGTGGCAATTTTACTATTCAGTATACCGAATATGGTGAAGCTGATATGGACTATTATTTGTGATTTATTTTCATATATGAAAAAAAGCTATCTATTAATTTAGGTGGCTTTTTTTTTGCCCTATTTTAATCAATTTATAAAAAAAGTTATATGTCCATATTTTGCCCTTTTAAGCTACTCAAATATATGTTTGGTGTATGGCATAGGGGGAGCCCTTTAAATGGCTAATTACCCCCCCTATGGAGTCCTGGGGGTGTAAACTGGTTTACCCCCCACCCCGTATGGGTTGTACAGGTCGGGAACGGAGTTGTGAACAAAAATTTTCTGGAATTTTTTTTGATATATTTTTAAGGGGGGTAGTGGTATAAATTTTTTCTGGAATTTTTTTTGATATATTTTTAAGGGGGGTTACATATATTTTTGTCTGGGGGTAAAAAGTTTTTGATATATTTTTTAGGGGGTATGGATAAAAATTTTTTTGTAAATTTTTTGGTTGAATTTTATGAGTAGTGGGTTGTGAATACATTTGAGTCTAGGCCATAATCAATTAATACGATATCATCCTTACCATTTCTTTTAACGTATCCATAAGAGTTTGTTTTGGTTAGGTCACCTATTGGTATTCCATAATTTTGTGCATAATCGAATATTGCCATATAGAATTCATCTTCATGAATTTGTTCAATTGTTTCTTCATCCATATTTGATGTATAGTCTATGGAGAATCTTCTTGGGTTATTTTTATTATGGTCATCATTTAATACATTGGTAAAGTCTTCAAATGAGTAGCCTGTAAATTTTTTAAAGTTGTTTTTTGTTACTTTTCTAGCTAGTTCCATTTCTAGCCATAGGTCATCTGGGTGGTAATCGAATACTTTGGCAACGATATCCTCCAGGTAATAATCTTGGCTTGCGGATATTTCGACTTCATTTTGGGCTAGACCTTTTTTATTTCTTGCCAATTTTAATACTTTTTCATTATCTATTTTATATACAATTCTGGATGAGCCAGAGGATATTCTTTGTAGGTGTTCTTGGCAGTATTTGATTCTTTTATTGAATGATGTTAATGATTTAAAGTGTTCCATATCGAATGATGATGGATAGTCTTCTTCGATGTTAAGATTTTCTCTTAATAGGGTTTTGATATATTTTTTCATAATTGTTTATTGTTTAGGTACATTTAAGGCTCCAGAGAAGTCTACATTTTTAATATTTTTTATGTTAGCACCTTTAAGGTTTACACCATTTAAATCAGCACCTTGTAGGTTTGCACCATTTAGGGACGTATCTCTTAGGTCGGCATCAATTAGGTCAGCATCTTCTAAGTTAGCACCATTTAGATTAGCACCTTGGAGGTAAGCATCAGATAGTTCAGAACCTTTAAGGCTTGCATTTTGCAGACTAGCCTTAAATAGGTTTACATCTCCCATGTAAGCATATTCTATGTTAGCCCCTTGGAGGTTAGCTACCGCTAGAATAGTTCTTATTAGGTCAGTATGTTTAAGGTTTGCATTAGTTAGATTAGCACCTTGGAGTTCAGCATTAGTTAAATTAGCACCTTGGAGGTTTGCCCCTTGTAGGTTAGCACCTCTTAGGTAACCATCTATTAAATGTGTATTTCTTAGGTTGGCATCAGTTAGGTCAGCACCTTCGAGATTAGCCCCTTGTAGGTAAGCATCAGTTAGGTTTGCACCTTTTAAATCAGCACCTTGTAGGAGCACCCCCGATAGGTTAGCACCTTGGAGATTAGCACCTTGGAGATTAGCATTTTCAAGGTCAGCACTCCAAAGGTCAATCTCCCACCTCTTAAACTTAATTCCTTGGGAATCTGCGATACCTAGAGCTAAAATTATATTATCAATGTCTTTAGTATTTATTAGTTGAAGCAATTTCTCTTTGTCCGTGGATTCAATTTCATTTATTAAAGATTCTCTTAATAGGGTTTTGATATATTTTTTCATAATGCTAATATATTTTATAATAAATATGGATAGGTGTGATAAAGGTATGGGATAATCTTTATATTTTGTTATATTTGTTGTCAAAAAAGGTTGGTTATATATTAGTGTGTAGTATTTATAATAAAATGTTATAATAATAAAATTTAAAAAGAATAAAATATGAAAGAATATATAAAGATGTTATTAAGGGAATCATTAACTGATGATGAATTATTAAAAGAAATTTTTAGACAATTAAAAGAGACCGATGGGAAAAAGTTGGATTTAATTAGTAAAGGAATAACGAGTTTACCAGAAAGCATTGGAAATCATACAAAATTGTTAAGTTTGAGTTTAGCTTCTAATTACTTAATAAGGTTACCAGAAAGCATTGGAGCCCTTACAGATTTGAGGAAATTATTTTTAGGTGGGAATAAATTGCAAAGCCTTCCAGAAAGCATTGGATACCTTACAAACTTAAAGAGGTTACATTTAGAACATAACGAATTAGAAAGTCTTCCAGACAGCATTGCAAATCTCACAAATTTGGAGGAGTTGGTGTTAACGGGAAATCCAATAAGTGATGAGGAAATGAAAAGAATAAAATACGAATTATTTCCGAATACAAAATTTAGATTTATCAAAAAGGAATTTTAAATACTATGAAGGGATATATAAAGAAATTGCTAAGGGAGGGGTTATTGAGTGAGGTTAGGTATATTGACACAACTTTTACGGGAAAGGTTAAAAATTATAAACCTATTAAGGATAGTGAAACAATTATAGTTTATCATGGGTTTAATTCTCTTAAAGATGCCACCAATATTTTAGAGAATGGGTTACATGGTAAGGCTAGGGCCAAAAGAATATATAGTTATGAATCTGGTAATAACCCATATGGTTTATTTGTTTCTGTTGATTTTGGTATTGTTAAGCGAGAATTTTCAAGTAGTGGTATAATCATAGAATTCTCAACTAAGGTATCTGATTTAGAGGCACCAGTATGGGTTGGTGGTAGAAGTTATTATGTTCAAGGGGAATATACTCAATCATTTAAGGATTTAGATGACCGAGAAAAACAAAGATTAATCAACAGACAAAAGTCTGGAGAGAGTCCTTATGATTATATATCAAAATCAGATAGGCCAGAATTAGCATCAACCATATTTGAAAATTCAGAGAACCAAGCATTATATATTGGTGATTTAAATCCTAATATGATTAAATCCGTATGGTATAATGAGAAGTTACATAAAGAGATGCGTCATGGTGGTACTTGGGTGAGATATAGTAGAAAAGATTTCATTAAGATGATGAACATGAAACCAAAACCAGAAATTAGTAAACAAAGGGGGTTTAAGAACTTCAGACCGAATGATGATTTTAGTATGGATTATTTTAAGAAAGATGGGGAATTACCAAGTGTTGGTGATATAGAGTATGAAATCATGTTGGACTTTGTTAATGGTGAGGTGGATGATGAAGACCTACTATATTCTGGTTTTTACCCAAAACAAATAAAACAAATGAAAAAGCTTAGAGATGAAGGATTCTTTAATCAATTTATTAAACAGGGGTTAATATGAAGGGATATATAAAGAAATTGCTAAGGGAGGGTTTATTGAGTGAAGAATTAAGTGAGGATATGACTAAACTTCACAATAAGTTAGAGTTATTAACTAAGCAATTAAATAATGCAGAAACCGAAGAAGAAAAAGAGATTATTTTTGATGAATATCTTAAAGTCAAAAAAAATATAAGAAACCAAGAGTATATTGATAAATACGGTACTTCACCCTTAGAAAATTTAGGACAAGAGATGTCAGAGTTTATAAAAGGGTTATCATTTGGTAAGCTTAGTAAAGGTAGTGTTATTGGTAATTCTTCTATTATGGGTGATATATATTCTGTTAATGGTAACACAACATTATTTAGGTCTGTTACAATTGATGATTGGACGAGAATACAATCTCAAGGATATATTGATACAGATGGGAGGGGTGCGATTTCTCCAGGGGAAGAGGGTATTAATTTAGCTGAAAAACCTAGTACAGCATTAACATATATCCCACCAAATAAAAAAGGGGTTATTTTAGCTATTGATACTAATGGGTTAGATTTATTCATGATTGAGCATGACGATTATATTAGAACACATAATAGTATTTCAGTTGAAAATATTAAAAAAGTTTCAAAAGTTTTTGGGAAGACTGATATGGGGGGGGTTTATGAAGTAATCTAAACAAAGATAAATTCGAAACCAGCTGTTTGATAGAATAGTGTTTCTTTATTCCCCCAAGTTGATTTAAAGGTTTTGGTATTTGGGTCTGAGCGAAGGTTATCTTGGTGGAAGTTTTCTGAGGTTTCACCATCATCAAGAAGGTTTGTCATGTCCACATTATTAAAGAAGGTATTAAATGGTATTTCTTCTTTCTTTTCCATCATTTCTTGCCAATTATCTTCACCTGTGCAATTTCTTCTTAATATATCACATTGTCCTATATATTCTTTCTTTATTGATTCAATTAGTAAAGATTCTCTTAATAGGTTTTTAATGTATTTTTTCATAATGGATATATATTTATAAATAAATATATATTAACATATGAAAAGTTATATAAAGAAATTGCTTAGAGAGGGTTTATTGAGTGAAATGGAAATTGGGAATACACTTTTTGGTAAAGCACCATCTGGTAGGGGGTTAGGTAAAGGTAACCCACCCCAATGGGAATGGAGTAATTCATGGCGTGATGACCACTCGTTAGTTGGAAAAATTAAGCAAAGTATGGGTAAGTATGTTGATGAGGCAAACACTAATGATGAGCATAAGTTTTTAAGATTTATAAATGCATGGCTCAATATTGGGAGTGACTCTACAACGTGGGCTGAAATGCCTAGTAGTATATTTAGTGATTTTAAATTTTTATTAGGGGTTAAAAATAAGTATCCACTTATGCTTGACCCAAAAAAAAGCAACACACCTAAAGAATATATGTATCGTGGTACAAACATACCCAAGGCATTGGCTATGGAAATTGTAAAAAATGGGCCTATATCTGATACAAACACACGAACTATAGAAGGGTGGGATAGTGATGGAAAGAAGGGTGCTATTTCGTATCATTTTATAAGCACAGCACTATCTATAAAAAGCAGAGCATTAGAAAAAAAGAAAGCAGTATCATTTAGTAGTCAATTTGATACGGCAGCATATTTTTTATTGGACTATTCTAGGGAGCATAACCTTGCATGGGGTGACCGAGTTCCATGTATACTTGAAGTACCAACAAGTTCACCTAGTTTATTGTTTAATCCAGACTTTTTGGATTTAATTACTGGCTTTAAAGAAGGTGAAACTTTGTATGTTAGTGATTCAGATGTAAAAATATCTGGCATATGGCTACCATCTGAAATTATAAATAAATAAGATTAATATTAACTATGAAAAAATATATAAAGAAATTATTAAGGGAATCACTCTTAAGTGAAGCTGCTAGTCCAGTATTATATCATTTTACATGGGAGCGCAGTTTATCCAATATATTAAAGACAAACAAATTATATTTAACCAGTAGTGTTGGTAGTAGAGCTAATGAATATGGTAATAAACCATATTATATATCATTTAGTAGGTCAAAGAGTATAAAGCAAGGATATGGGACAAAGTTTACAAATCCAGGTAGTATTAGGATAAGGGTTGATGGTAATAAATTAAATCATAACTATAAGACAATATCAATTGATTATTGGCAATATCCAAGAGAAAAGGGGTTTATGGGGGGAAGTGGTGATGAAATGGAGGATAGGGTTGTGTCTGATAATGATGTTATTGACAATGCTAATAAGTATATTGAATCGATAGATATATTTTTACCGAAAGATGGTATATCTGCCGATATAATTGAGAATGCTAAGAAGTTAGGTATTAAGTTATATTTTTATGCTAACGAGAAGGATTTTGCGGCTGGTATACCTAAAAGGAGTGTTGAACCGAAGATAGCTGATGCTAAGGAACATAGGATTGACAAGGGTTATGGAATCATGAGAGTTTTGGGGGCCTTAACATATAAGGAGCCAGAGATAATGGATAAGGTTTATGATGAACTGGTGGTTGATTATGGGTATAATAAGGGTGATATTAATGATAAGATTAGTAAGATTCATGAGGAATATGATTATTATTTAAGACCAAATGATGATTATTATTTAACTGACCTAACCAATTCACTTAGTGCTGATTTACAAAACAATAATAGGAGTAGTAATAAGTTAGTTAGATATATTATAAAGGAATTCATTAAAGACTACAAGAGGGTTGGTGCTGATAATTTAAAGGATTATTTAAATTTAAAGTTATATAGCGGTAAGAAAACTCAGAGGGTTTATAACAAGGAGTTATCGATTGAGTTTGATAAATTAATTAAATCTTCGTATAAGAAGCGCAAGGAATATTTAGATTTTTCTGTGTATGATAAGGATGGTAATCGTATTGATAGTTTCGTTGAGTTACCAGAAGTTAAAAAGTTTCTTAATGACAAGGTATTTAAGATAAGGAAATATGTCTTAGATTACATTGAAAATAATGATGATTTATTCAAAACATATTATAAAATTAATAGGAGTGAGATAAAAAACAACATTGATTTATATGGTGGGTTGGATACTATATTAAAAAAATTTGATGATAATCAAGTTACCAAACATGAATTTGAGGATGTTATAGGTAATATTTTATATGATATCGATGATTTTGCATATGATAGGCTTAGTAAGATAAAGGATGAGTATAATCAACAATTTTATAATAATTAAGATAGTTCTACCATTAATACTTTAGGGTTTACACCCATTTGAAATGCGACATCCATTCTTGTATTTCCCGAAAAGATTATCATGTACCCATCTTTATATTTCAACACAATTGGATAATCAAGGGGCTCGTTGTTTTTAATTCTGGTATATAAATTCTTAAGTGTGTCTTCATTTCTAAATTTTGGGTAAGACCTGTAACTTTTTATAAGATTGTGTAAGCTATCAAAGGTTTTTGTTCTTGACCTATTATAAATTTTATTATCCATTGCCTCATCTACTTCAACTATGGGTGCATTTTTCACAGCACCAATAAAATCTTTCAATGATTCCCATATTTTCTTTCCTTTGAATTCATGTTCAACCGTATATTCTTGTTCTAACATTTTATCACTAGGCATAACCCATGCATTATATTGTTTCTTTATTGATTCAATTATTAAAGATTCTCTTAATAGGTTTTTAATGTATTTTTTCATAATGGATATATATTTATAAATAAATATATATTAACATATGAAAAGTTATATAAAGAAATTGCTTAGAGAGGGTTTATTGAGTGAAGAATTAAGTGATGAGGAAATGAATCAACTTAAAAGGCTTATTGATTCGGGAGATGATGATAATATTAAATTGGCATTTGCAATTGCAAGTGGTCATGGTGAAGATATTGAGAATGCTGTATTCACATATTGGTATAATAATGTGAATGGGTCAAATCTAACCTGGGATGAATTGAAAAATTTGGAAACGTTGGATTTAAGTGATAACAAATTAACAAGCCTTCCAGAAAGCATTGGAAATCTTAAAAATTTGGAAACGTTGGATTTAAGTGATAACAAATTAACAAGCCTTCCAGAAAGCATTGGAAATCTTAAAAATTTGGATTATTTGGATATTAGTTATAACCCAATATTTAAATCAATCCAAGGTCATGAAGAGGGAATTAAAATATGGCAAAGAATGGAAAAATTATTACCAAATACAGAAATATATTACACAGATGAAGAAGAGCAAGAATGGTTAGAGCAACAAGATTGGATTGAAAGAACTTTGGAAGATTACGAATAATATTTTAAAAAAGGATAAATATGAAAAGTTATATAAGGAGATTATTGCGAGAGGGTATTATTAACACCAAATCTTATAAATTATTAACTGAAAGAGAAAGGAGGCTTGGTCTTAACAGATTATCATTAATCTTAGAAAAAGAAATAAGGGTTGGTGATACCTTAACTAAAAAATTGGAGACAATTGCTAGTCCTTTATCTAAAAAGATATTAAATTTTTTAAAGGGTAATAATATTAAGGATGGTGCTAACGTTAAATATGTGGATTATAATAAAGATAATGAAAAATTATTAACTTTAGGTTATGAGGATAGGGAGGGTAAGATTAGAGAAAGGTTATTTAAATTAAATAAGTTAATAAAGTATTTGGGTGGTAATTTATCTGATGTTAAGGGTTATGAAATAGAAGATTTAATTAGTTTCTTTAAAAAAGCTGATACATCACAATTAAAGGTTGTTGAAGGTGATACGATTCTTGATGTTTTTCATTGTGAGAATTATGATGAGGGTAAGGATATGGGTTCTTGCATGAGATATGATAGGGCTCAAAAATTTCTTGACATATATAAAAATAATCCGAATCAGATAAAATGTTTGGTATTATTTAATCCAGAAAATGGGAAGGTAAGAGGTAGGGCGTTATTATTTAAAATGGATAATGGTATTACATTTATGGATAGGATATACACAACAAATAAAGAGTATAACAGTTTTTTTAATACTTACGCTGAAGAAAATAATCTAGAAACGGGGGCACCTAGCGATGATGTAACATTAGAAAATGGGGGTAAATATGATTATTATCCATATCTAGATACTTTTAGGTTTTATACACCACCCACTGGTGTTTTATCAACTGCTGGTGGTGAGTTAGAACTACAAGATATTGAAGGAGGGGACTCCTTATCTGGGCGATGGTCAGAGTATCATGGAGAAACCATACCAGTAGACCAAGCAGCTTATATTGGGCACATGGGTGATTGGTTTTGGGATACTGATGTTGGTCTTTCATGGGATAATGAGTTTGTATTTAAAAACTCAAATGAGGTTATTAAGTTAGATGCTGGAGAATATAAGGGTAAATATGCACTAAGAGATGATGTGGTTGAAGATATTAATGATGAATGGATTAAATCAGATGAGGCTAATAAATTAAGTGCTGGACAATATGTGGGTGAATATGCTTTACGGGGTAAAACGGTTAATGATATTAATGGTGATACTATATTGCGTAGTGAATCAGTAGAGTTAACGGATGGACAATATATGGGTGAGTATTCTTTAGGTAGTGAGGCTTGGGTTTTGGATAATGGGAATATAATACATGAGGATGATGTTAATGATTATAAAGATGAAATAAAAGAAAAATATATATAGGATATGAAAGGGTTAAGGACATTATAAATTTCTTAATCTTTTTCTAATCATTTCTTTCATTAGGTTTGTTCCACCACCATCATTTTTAGAAATAGGGGTGTTATCATGATTACATTTATGACATAAATAAACATCATCACCACCTGTATCTATAGTCCATTCCCAGTTACAGTTGTCACATATCACACTACCATTTTCCACTCTTTCATTCATAATATTTAATATTTAGTGGGTTTGGGGGTATTAATATTCTTTTTCACATGGCCATTCTACATGTTTATCTTCAACAAATTTGGTAATCATTTTAGGGGTTATATCATTAACAAATTTTATGATATGTGGGTTATTTGTTGTAAATGTTTTTTTATCATCCAAAGAATCATATTTAGTTATTGTTATTTTAATCTCATCAGCCCAGTCCCAGGTTTTAACATCAAAATATACATCACTTGCATCATCTTCATAATCATAGTCTGGGGTTACTTCAAATTTTGTGAATATATTAATATAATATTTTACAGGGTCATATTTGGTGATAGGTAATGGGATGGTAAATTCATATTCTGCATTAAAACAATTCTTATATTTTTCCCATGGGTCAACAATATCATAAAACTCTTCATTAAATATGTCCTTATATTTAAGGTTATTAATTTCATTAGTGATAAACTCAACTACTTCCTCTGGCAATTCATTAGTTAATTCATTTTCATTAAGTCTTTTAATTTTATTAAAGACATTTGCAAAGTTTTCAATGATATTTTTTTGTTTATCATCGATTATTTGTTTTTTTTGAGATTCGGTTAGTATTCTATTCTTTTTCATAATATTAAATATTTATATATAAATATGGTGGTTAAATTATAAATATACAAATTTTTTGGTATATTTATAAATAAATAAATAAATAAATAAATAAATAAAATTATGAAAAAGTATATAAGGTTATTACTAAGGGAAGAATTAAACGATTTTGACCCATTTGCTCATTCTGGTTATGAAGAGCCAGAAGAGGTGTCTGAAGAATCGATATGTGTTTTGGGTATGAGTAAGGGTAATGCAAAGTTGGATTGGCCATATATGTCTTTACCAGCTGGATATACTTGCCCACATGCAACAGTTTGTAAAAATTTTGCGGCAAGACCTGGTACGAAATTTAAAAATAATAAATCCATAAAGGGGACTAAGGAGACTAAATTCATGTGTTATGCGGCAAGAGCGCAAGCTCAACATCACAATACGGCTGGCAAGAATGCGTTTAATAATTTGGATTTATTGACAGGGGCTAATAAGAGTGGTGGTATTAACGGTATGACTAAATTAATCATAGATTCTCTTAAATACTATGGTTTTGATAAGATGCCAGTTTTTAGGATACATGAAGGTGGTGACTTTTTTAGTAATGATTATATGAAAGCTTGGATTGAGGTTGCCAAGGCAATACCAGGTACAACATTTTATACACATACAACGTCTTTACAATTTTGGTTAAACAATAAATCATCAATACCAAGAAATATGAAATTGATTGCATCTCTTGACGAGAATAATGAAGATTTAATAATGTCAAATAATTTAAGATATGCAAGAGTTGTTTATTCGGTTGAAGAGGCCAAAGAATTAAGGCTACCAATTGATTATGATGATACAATAGCATGTTGTTCTGATGAAAATTTTGCATTACTACTACATGGTCAATGGCAACCAGCTGGTTCTGAAGCATCAATAGCGTTAAGTAAGAATAAGAAAGCTGGTATATATGATAAATTAAAAAACATTCATAAGTCAACCAAGGGTAAGAGATTGGATATTATAAATAAAATGAAAGATAAGTGAATATGAAAGGATATATAAAGAAATTACTTAGGGAGTCTATTTTTAATACAAGACAGTATAAGTTATTAACAGAAAAAGAAAAGAGGGGGGCACTTAATAAGTTATTTTTAATTTTAGAGAAGGAAATAGAAGTTGGTGTTACATTAACTAATAAATTAAAAACTATTAATACCCCTTTATCTAAAAAGATATTAAATTTTTTAAAGGGTAATAATATTAAGGATGGTGCTAACGTTAAATATGTCGATTATAATAAGGACAATGAAAAATTGTTAACTTTAGGGTATGAAGATAAAGAGGGTAAGATTAGGCAGCGATTATTTAAATTAAATAAATTAATAAAATATTTGGGTGGTAATTTATCTGACGTTAAACCTTATGAAATTGAAGATTTAATTAGTTTCTTTAAAAAAGCGGATACATCACAATTAAAGGTTGTTGAAGGTGATGATATTTTAAAGGCTTATCATTGTAAGAATTATGAAGATGATGAAACAATGGGGTCATGCATGAGGTATGAGGCAGCTCAACAATATCTTGGTATTTATGTTGATAACCCAGATAGTGTTAAGTGCCTTGTATTATTAAACCCAGAAACTAAAAAAGTTAGGGGAAGAGCACTAATATGGCACATGGATGATGGAGAATATTTTATGGATAGAATATACACTACCAATAAAGATTATGAACGTTTTTTTAAAAAATATGCTGAAGAAAAAAATATGTCAAGTTATGGTCGTATCCCTAGTGATGATGTTACATTAGAAGAAACTGGTGAGTACGATTACTACCCATATATGGATACATTTAAATATTATACACCAGATACTGGTGAATTATCTTATGATAGTGGAGAATTATTTTTACAAGACACTGATGGTGGAGGTTCACCTCCTGGTAATTGGTCAGAATACCATCAAGAGTATATACCAGAATACGAAGGTTACTATATTGAGAGTGAAGAAGATTGGTTTTATAATGATGATTTAGCAACTACTTGGGATGAACAACTTGTTTTTGTACAATCGGATAATGTTATAATTTTGGATGCTGGTGAAGATAAGGGTAAGTATAGTTTAAAGGATGATGCCATTGAAGATTATAAGGGTAATTGGATTAAATATGATGAGGCTATTGATTTAACAAATGGTGAAGAAGCTGGTGATATTGCTTTAAGGGATGAGGCAATTGAAGATTACGAAGGTTATATTATATTATATTCAGAAGCCATTGAATTGGATGCTGGAAAACATGCTGGTGAATATGCTTTGGTTGATGATACGCTTGAAGATTACGAGGGTAATGCTATATTAGTATCAGAGGCTATTCAATTAACAGATGGGGAATATGCTGGTGATTACTGTTCAAAAAGTGAGGCTTGGGTTATTATTGATGAAGATTATTATAGAGATATTATACATGAAGATGATGTGGAAGATTTTAAAGATAAAAACCCCGTAAAATTAACAAAATATAAAAAATGAAAAAACAAATAAAAAGATTATTAAGAGGTTAGATATTATAAATAAAATGAAAGATATAAATAAAAGACATATAAGAGGATTTTTAAGAAATTATATTAATAAGAAATATATACTTGAAAATATTGAGCTTCTGGAACCAAAGGATGATGTTAATATACCTACGTTAGAAGACTATGGGTATACATTACAAGATATAGTTGATATTATAGTATCAACACCATTAGAAATAGAAGATGATGATGGTTTTGATGTGTGTATTAATATGGAAAAAAAGGATTTCTGGGTTCATATTGATACAGAATTAGAAGATACAGATGGGGATTATTTACATTTACGTATTGATGGGAAATTAAGTTTAGGGGGGGGAGAAAAAATAAAAGGAATAACTAATCTTGAGATTGAGATTAAAAATTGGGACGAGGAAGTAATGATTGATTTAACTAATGATTTAAAAGATAATAAAGATATTATTGCACACATACTTAAGCATTTAAACATGTTAGTAGATGAAGCATAACGGTTGGGTATTTTAAATTTTTAAATATTCAAAACTATTTATTACTATGGAATTGAAAAAATTTATAGCAACTACTATACGAAAATATTTGAATGAACAAGTTTCTTCAAAAGAATACATTTATAATCTTGCGAAAAATACAGATTATGAACCATTTTTAGAAAAAATTGACGAGATAGTAGGTGGTGAGTATGATTTATCAGCTAAGTACAATATTCTTTATAAAGGTATGCCAGAAGGCCATGAATTAAGTGATGATTCATTTATGGCAGAATTTCTAGAACATGCAAGAGGGTATGGGGAATGGGTAGATGGGATTGTTGTTGATAATAAACTATTATACTTTGATAATGAAGAGTTTAATAACTTACGAGAAAATTTTATACAGGTAATACTACCATCATTTCCTAAATATTTCGATAACTATGATGAGTATGAAGAAGATATTAAACAAAAATTAAAACAAATTTATGGTCCATATGTTAACGGATATAAATTAGACGATGCGATGTATCAATTAGATTATTCTGAAGATAAGATTATAGATTTTGTATACGATTTTTTAGTTAAGTCTACTGAAAAATATGAAAAATATTCTGATAAAAAAATAAATGATTTTTTTATACCTTTATTAACGTATTATGCGAAAAGTAAAGGATATAATATAATTTCATTTACTGGTGGTGACTTCTATGGTGCTGATGAATTTGTTGTTAATGATATATCAAAATATACTAAATTGAGTGATATTTGGAAAAGTGTAAATTAATTTGTAATCTTTAGATTTAGATTAAAAATTGATTTAACTAATGATTTAAAAGATAATAAAGATATTATTGCACACATACATAAGCATTTAAACACGTTAGTAGATGAAGCATAATAAATGGATATAACCCACACATATTCATATTATTTAATAGTTATAATTTGCGTAATTGCTGGTTATACAAAATCATATGGTCAAGCTATCATACCACCCTATGATTATATAGTTTATAAGATAAACCCAAAATACTTAGAAACAAATAAAAATATATATTCAAAATGAACTTATTTTTCAAAATGAAACAACTTTACCGTTTTGGGAATTATATGCGGAATTCTTTCTTGTAGAGTATATCCTGGTGGTATTTTTCAGAATATAATATAATTTCCCCATTCATGTAATATCTTTTAAAATGTAATGAGTAGAGTGGTGAGGTTTCTTCCCAATAACCATATTGTTTATTGTCTTTATTGTGTTGATTTTTTTTCATATATAAAAGTCTTTAAATACTGTTTTATGTTTTAGTAGAATATCATTTATGAATCTATAGGATTCTAAATAACCGTTTGGTTCACCATAAACATAATTCCCTTTCATACATAGTTTACCTGTAACGTAATTTTGGATTAAAAAGCCATGTAATTCATTAGCTACATAGGTGGCTTCACGCCATAATATATAATTATTATAATAATCTAACCATTTACCAACCATATTACCATTATCAAATGAACCAACACTTTTCAGCTTACCATCGGAGTAATATTTTTCCCAGATACCATGTTTTTTACCATCCATATAATACCCTTTAAACATTATATTACCATTGGAGTAATAATCTTCCCATAAGCCATCTTGTTTACCATCCTTATATTGTTGTTTTTTCATATATAAAATTCTTTTCTACGCAGTCTTGAATATGGCATTAGTCTTTCCCAATAGTCAACTGGATTACCATCATTATAATAACCCTTATACCATATATCACCATCAGATGTGTATCGTTCCCAGTAGCCATGTGGTTCATCATTATCATTAGCCTCACCTTTAGCTAATAGATTACCTAACAAATCATATCGTTTAATAATCATTTGGTTATAACTTTATAAATCATAAAACCAATAAAGTGTGTTACTAAAACAATACAACCCAATAAATCATATATTGTGGCTGTAAAACCAAACAAATAGAATGATAATAGTATCCATAGAAAAAATATCATATAAAACTTTAGTCTACCATCTTCGGAATATATCTTATCCAACATTTCCATATTTTTATATTTTTTTTAATTAAAAAAAATACCCCCAACAAAGATATGAAGGGGATATGTATACAACCCTTAAGTTTGGGTATTAATCGTAAGCGTTTTGTAGTTTACGTGTTACAGGATTATATTCCTGTTGGACATACTTAATCACATTTGGTGCTTCGGTTTTGATTGTACCATGCTCACCATGAGTTACAATACCTTCACCAGTTATGGTTAGTTTTAGGATACCATCACTAATTTCTTTTTTAACCACATTTTTAGCATGTAGTGTGTGTGTGTTAGTTGATGGTTCAAGTACTTCTTTTACAAAATTTTTCATGATTTTTTGTTTTAAATTAAAATTATTATAGTTATAAATTTTTTTTATGACTGACAAGTTAGTAAGTCAAAGTATTGTTTTGACGTTAGTGGGATAATTTCACCTTCTGGTTCAATATCCTTTTGCATTTCTACTAATAACACATCACCTTGGCGTTTTAATTCCTTAATATGAGGTATTAGGTTTTCATGTATTCTAAAGGTTGAGGCAACTGCTTCTAAGGGGCTATCCTTATATTCGTCTTCAATCCACAACCAATGTTCTTTGTTTGTTGTTGTACACCAACATTTAAGAGCATATATCTCTTCTTCAAGACCAAGTTTTTCACCATTAACTTGATGCACTTCATAAATGTTGTCATATTTTTCATAACCAAGGAATTCACCATTAATATCAAACTTTTTGTGTTTAACTGGGTGCCCTTCTGTCTTAAGTCTAGTGTGACCAAGTTCATTTATCATTTGAACAATATCAATTGACCCAAAGACCATATTTTGAAATTCTTGCTCTTCAATCTTAAAAGCTTCTGCATATGTAAATGGTTCAACCTCATCATAAATTTTTAACAAGTCATCCATCTGGTCATAACAAATAAAATCATCTGGATTTGCGTGGTCATAATTATCTAATTCACCATCTTTAAGCATTTGTTGCATTCTTGAATGAACATTTTTCATTTTATTTATGAAACGATGTTCAAATCTATCTCTATTGGTGAAAATACCTTTTAAGTATCTAACAACATCAGTATTTGAGATAATTTCATAAAAACAATTGTTAGTTATGGACCAACCTAAAGAATCAATACCAAATTTGGTATAATAAATTTTTACTTCTTCTTCTATTTCTTTCATTTTAAATTATTTAATTAACTAATAAAACAAATATACGTTTATTTATTTAAATAACAAAATATTTAAGACTTATTTTTTATCTGCATCAATTTTTATTTTAAGAAAAAATGCTTTATTTGTGTCTAAGTCTTTAATTGACATATAATAAACCCCATTTGTTAAATTGTTTAGATTAATATTTAATTTATCTTTTACCCCAAAAAAGTTTTTATTAAATGCGGTTTTTGATAATATATCCAATAATCTAACATTTACGTTAGATACCCCCAATTCACTCATATTTATGGTTAATTTATCGTTTACTGGTTGTGGGTATACAAGTATTTGTTTAGTTTTATTTAGATTAATAACGGTCATATTTGAATATGTTATATTGTTAGATGAATAGGCTTTAATTCTATAATAGTTATGGTGGTTTAATGGTTCACTGTCAATATACTCATACAGATTTGTTGTATTTTGTTGTATGGTATTAACATAATAAAAATTAACCCCATCAATACTTCTTTCTATATTAAAATAATCCACACCAATAGATTCATATGACCATTCCAACCTAACATCTTCATCATCACCGATTAGAGTGGTGTTTAATATTAAATCATTTGATAGGAGTATATCACAACCACCACTTAAGTTATTAAGTGTATATGAATAATCACATTCATCTCCAGCAAACCCATCAACAACCAAATATATACAGTCTCCAGCTGCCGCAGCAAACGGTGGTGATGACCAAGAAGAGCCTGGTACTGAAGGTGAGGGGGCGTGTTCAATTACTGTTAAGTTTGTTGGGGACCCAACGAATATGGTCATTTGTAGACCAAACCCAGACACACAATTAGTTATATTATTAAAATCTATACTCCATATGCCAGCATTTGTTGTGCAAAATGAAAACCAAGAATCATTATTCACAACATATGGGACATCATCACCAATGCTGATACAACTTAGACATGTGGTTGTTGCATTATTATCAAGATTTTCATTTCCTGGGAGGCCATTTGTTGGGGAGTACCCAATATTCGTCCCATTAAAAACAACACCACATTGGTCTATAATTGTTGGGGCACCTGGAACATTATTTGGTGGGACTGGTTGAACGCTGATACAATAATCAATTGTTCTATTGTTTCCCCCACCACAATCCTCATTCATTACTTGAACCAAGTAATCTGAATTTTGTGTGAGGCCATTAATTTGGAAATGAAATGCTGGGTCAAATAAGTCCAGAAAAAATTCACAATAAATTGACTGCGCTGCGGTTGGTAAACATCCCCCACCACTTGCAAATGGCCCATATACCGCAATATGGTATCCACAATTTGTACCAATACCTGGTCTTGTTATTGATAGATTTAACTCTGTTAGACTACCACTATTAAATCTATACCAAGAACTTCTTGGAGTAACACCACCACCACCAATGGCGTTACATGGGAAAGCCGCAGCTTCACCAGCTTCAACACTATTAGTTGCTGTTGTACCATTTGTACATGGTGCACCAACAGTAAGATTAGTTGCATTGGCACAATCATCGTTTGTTGTTGCTCTGTAATGACTTTGAGGTTGAACCATATTTCTGAGTAAGTTCCACTCAATTTCATGTGTTGAGTCTGGTACTGTTTGTGATAGTGTGATGATAGAATTAATCATCATAAAAATTAATAGTAATTGTTTTTTCATGGTATTTTTTTTTGTATTTTTTTATTGATATGAGTTTTTTGTGTAATTTTTTAATACTCTAACACACTCATAGTATTTTACCCACATCTTATTCCTTATAAAGTTATTTATATAATAAATTGCATCTGCATCATTTAACCCATAAAAAAGGTTTATATTATTTGAAGATAGTATTAATAAATTATACAATTCTGTTGATAGTGGTCTTGATGCAATAGTCAAATAATATAAATTATTACACATATTCACAAATGATGTGTAATTAGTTTTATTTATATTCTTATAAAGGCTCTCACATATTGTATAGTATATTAATTTATCGTAATTTTCCTTCATTTTATATATTTATCATTATGGTAAAAAAAACAACAACAAACTTCGACACTATCATGATTAATTTAATGTTTAATTTTTTAGATATGTGTTACCCAGTTAAAAGAATTAAATTAAAAAAAAGATTTAAACGGGGTGTTGATATAGATGGTGGAATATATTTTTTACCATCAGATAATTATGTTATTTTTTCTAGGGTCTTTGATGCTCTTAAAATTATGTATGATACAAGTGATGATGAATTAAAATATGTGATATCTAAATACTATAGCATTTGATTATCATGGAAAATCAAACCCCACCATTTTTTCTAAAAACTCAAAAGGGACTTCATAGTAATCAATATCTTCATCACTTTTTTCATTAGGTATTATATACGAAATTCTATGCAAAAGTCCAGATTCAAACACATATATTATCTTAAAGAATTGTTCTGGTATTGACACATCACCTATTTTTTTTAAATCATAACTTAATATACCTCCAGTATAAACATGAATACTATCGCAAGTATTTACAAGTCTCTTAACGTGGTTTTCCAGCTTTTTCCAAATTCCCCTATTAAACGATGGTGCTTGTGGTGATATATTAACCATATTGAATGTTTCATCAAGCTTATCTTGATTACATGGTTCTGACATTGCTGGTTTTAAATGACCTCTATCATACCCAGAATTTTTATAGTCTACCAAATAAGAAGAAGTTGTTAAGAAATCATAATCAGTTGAGAAATTATTTTTCCTTACAGACCTTATGTCACAATTAAATGAATCTTTATTAAGGGTATAAAATACCCAATTAGCTTGTTCATGTGATTCATTATATGACACTATATACCCGTTATAATGTAGTATTTGGTCGTTGGTGTCTACCTTTCTTGGTAGAGTCTGCCCACTACTTAAAAAGGGGTAAAAAAGCATTAATATGGTTAGGGGGTATTTAAAAAGGTAAGTCATTTTTTTTGTCAGTATTAAATGCATTACTATATTTTTCTTTTTCGTCACTGGTTGCTATTAATCTAAATTCTCTTGATTGTATGTTTGTCATATATTTTTCAACTCCATCATCATCTTTATAAATATTTGTATCTATATTACCTTCTATAAATACTAAGTCATCGAATTTTATGAGGTCTTGCGCTATTTTCGCATTAACCCCCCAAATTACAATATTATGAAATTGTTCATATTCCTTTGTTTCACCATTTTGTTTTGTGAAAATTTTATTAGTTTTTAATCTAAATCTACATGATGTTCGTGTAGGGATATCATTATCTAAATATTTTGGGTTACTTGCCACCCATCCCATAAGCGTTGCTTTGTTTAACATTATTTTCGTTTTTTTTCTGCTTCAGTAATTAATTTCTTAGGTATTTCAAAATTTTCTTTTAAATATGTTAAGTCTAGGTGCCATTTGTATTTTGACCTATCCATCCATTTATCCATAACTTCTTTAAGATGAGTAACACAATCCCTATGGTTCCAGTCATTAACTTTTTCCATATGTTTAAATGCTTCTGGTTGTTTACCTATGGCACTGGTTCTACCAAAGTGTTTAACTTGGTGGCATTTTGGACAAAGTGATATAAGACCATCAAGGCGTTGTATTTTAAAGACATCATCATAATGCCATATTTCGTGACATTCAACATTATGTCTATAGCCCTGGTTTTTGCCAGTGTCACCACATATTTCGCATACATTATTTGCTTTTTCGTAAGAATCTTTTCTAAGCAAATCCCAATACTTATTAGGTAGTAGTGTGCGCACATTACTATAAAAACATGTTTTAGGTATTAGTTCTACTGTTAATTTTGTCATAAAAATTTTTAATCTTCCCAAATATGTGATGTTATCCTTATTTTAAAAAAATCACGATAATCAAATCTATTTATTAAATAACCCTTAGTATTACTATTTACATCGCCAGATTCTTCTGTTTTAATAAAATTATTATCATTTATTAGTTTTTTTAATTTATTGACACTTATATACCAAATTTCTTTATAATATGGGTAATACGTAACAAAATAATTTGAAATAGTTGTAAGTAACCCAGATGGTTTTCCCCTACATTCAACCTCAATAAACATATTACCATTGTCTCTGGGTGGTATTGTTATAATCCCAAAGGGTGCTTCTATTTTTTTAGATGGTATACACCATACATCAGTTTTAACTTCAAAATATAAAAGTTTACCATCTTTATTCATCATTTTAATATCATATCTGTTATTTTTATTATCATTAATAAATTTAAACCCACATAATAATAAATCTTCAACTACGATACGTTCACCTAACTCCCCAACCGTTTTATCTTTTCTAAATGAATAATACATATTACCTTTTGTTCTGTCCTTATTATCGATATCATTAGAAGTTCAATCCTTCTTATATATTAGTATATAATTGGTTATTGAGTGGATTAATCCCTCAACCTAGAGTCGCTGAACCGACCCAAAATTTCATCAATATACAAATATAACAAATTTTACCTAAAAGCCAAATATTTATATAAAAAGATTTTAAAATAAATATTATGAAGGATTTTATAAGGGATAGATTAAGATTATTGTTGGAACATAAAAAAACCACACATACTGGTGGCAATAAAAGAACACCTGGTGGTAAAGGTGATAATGTTTATTATCTACAACATGGAACTAAAGGTGATTTTAAAACACATTATAATGAATATAAAACTGAGGTATTTAATGAATTAGAAAATGATAATTTATACTTACAAAGATTATTCTACAATACTGACCCAGACATAAAATATGGGACATTTAGTTTTAGGGTTAGTGTTAACTCAAAGGGTGGGCCTAAAATACAAGGCGTTGAATCACCTGTTAAAAGACAAAGTTCTGGTTGTTTTAAGACTAAGAATATGTTAATGTGTAATGTTTCTGCACCACTTAGGTTCAAAGAAAATTTATTAGGTAAAATAATTAAACTTAAACTTAACAGTGGTAAATCTTTAGTCTTTAAAATAGTTGCTAGATTTGGCGATGATAAAATATTCTTCACAATTTGTAATAATGAAAATATTTTATCCATATTTTCTAAAAATAATATATTTGTAACTGACTTGGCTTCACTTATGGGTTCAAGTGAAATTAAAACTAAATATACTCATATAAAAAATGTGTCTGATTTCAAAAATTACACCAAAAAAATTGATGAGTGGAAACCATATACATTTAAACTAAGTAAAAGTGCCACCATTCATGGTGATGATGGTACATATACATGCAATTTAACGGATGTCATAAAAGAATTTGAAGGGTTGCCTATACCATTTATACCAATTAGAAACTACCTAAATAATAAAAATTGGTCACCATCACCACATTACTATGCATATTTAAATTTGTTGTACAGTGAATATAAAAATATAGAAGATTTTATTGATGGTAGCGTTGGATATTTGGATGATAAGGCTAAGGCTATTTCAAAAGAAAAAACACCAGAAAAACATAAATATAAACATGATAAATTAAAAGATGAAATAAAAAACAAAGAAAAGAGGATGGGAACAGTGATGAAAATGGATGTTGACGAAAAAGAAATGAGGGCAGAAATTGCTGATATTACAGCTAAAAAAATTAAAGTACATAAAAAAGATAGAGAAAGGGCACGACAATTGGGTAAAATACAAAAACAACTTGAAAAAAAATTAGCCGATTGGGTAAAATACAAAAACAGCTTGAAAAAAAATTAAAAGACTTATGAAGAGTTATATAAAGAAATTACTTAATGAGAGTATGAGCAATAGGGTGTTAATGGAAAAATTCATAGACTTTGTTGTTGATTATCTATCACTCAGTAAGAATTTTAAGGTTAGATTAACAACAGATAAGATTGATATCATAACAACCGCATATTATAATATTGATAATAATATTGTATGTGTTTATATAAAAGATAGGGCAATTGTTGATATAATGCGTTCTGTTGCCCATGAATTAGTTCACCACTCTCAAAATGAAAATGGTGAACTTGTTGGTGACCCAAGTGAAGGGGCAGATGGTTCTGATTTGGAGAACCATGCCAACGCAAAAGCTGGTGAAATTATAAGAATATTCGGTAAGCAGAACCCAGAAATCTATGGCTAAAAGGGTAGTTGTTTAAAATGACACCCATCATCAACCTTAACTGGGTCTTCACTTGCCTTAATCACATTAAAAGAATTAATCTTATTTTGTATAAAGGCTTTAATATATTCTGGTGGGTCACAATTTGAATACCCTTTACATTGTTGAAGCATTAAACCTTCAGATGATTTCCAATGTTCCCTAATTTCCAGTGTAAAGTCGTTAAAGGTATATATAGCACATCTACCATGTTCAACAGAATTAACATATGTAGCGACACAATGGGCCTGTTTTTTACCTTCCAGGTACAACCCTTTAGTTGTTTTAATCATGTTGAAGTTTGAATATTCTTCAAATTCCTTAAAAACAGCTTTTATCTTTAATTCCCTATCGGATTCATGGTAAATAATTTCTGAAATATCCTTAGACATGTTATCGTGTTCTTCCTTAAGCCTTCTTAAGGACCATGAGCAATTTATTTTTTTATTAAGAATCTTTGCCATGTGCACTGAATCTAAAAATAACCCACTATGTTTATTCTCTAACCAATCTGGTTTTAATGATTCAACATTTTTCAAGTGCTTCATCATTTTTTTAAAATTATATCTACTATTTTTCTTACTAGCCGAATTATGGATTATTTTAGCAACTGGGTGTGTCGCACCATACTCATATTTCAAAGCTTTTTTTAATGAATATAGTTTTTTATTAACTATGGTATTAAATGAGACATTAGTTAATACATTGTGTTCACACATGAACCTAACCCATGTGAATCTTTCCTTCAATATATCGAAGACTTTATTATGTGCCATTAACGTACTAATTTGAAACAATGTTAATGGTTTAACACCACGCTTATACTTATTCATATTATTAACACACCAAAATTTACCTTCCTTGTATATCACAGAAAAAAGTCTTTTTTCGTGTGAATATATTTTATTTGTAACACTTATACCATATGTTTTACTAAACATTACAATAGAAAAGTCACCATTTTTTTTATTGAATAACCAAAGGTTTTGATGTGAATAATTAGAGGTATCATTCATATAAATAACTCTGGCATGGAACCTGTTTTTTTTATACGCCTCAAACAAATGATTAATTTTTTCTGACTTATTTTCAAGCAATAATAAAGATGAATCTTTAAAATATTCATCTTTTTCAACTTTATATTTCTTCATGATTAAAATTTTAAATGGTTTTTAAAATTGTAAATAGTATAATTAATCCAATGATGATTAATACAAAATCACCACTATCTAAATTATTAATAAATTCTTTTAGTTTATTCATATCACCAGAATAATTTAATTAGGATAACAGCAACTATTGTTTTTAAAAAAACATCATCTGAGAACTCTGGATTCACAATTGAATAGACACCACCAATAATTATAGCAATTAAAGATGCTAGGTCTGCGGAACTTAATTCTTTTAATTTCATAATTTTTTTTTTATGATTAGTTAATTATATGTTTGGCTGTTGACCCAACCTTAAAAATGTATCAATAAACAAATATAGTAAATTATTTTGGCAATAAAAAATTTTTCATCAATAAATTGGATTTATTTTTATTTTACCTAATAAATATTGGGTTTTTTTATTATTTAAGAAATATTCTATCACGTTTATCATAAAATTTATATCATATGGTGGCATAAACAAAAAATCACACAATTTAAGTATTTTATTAACAATATTTTCTTCACTTATGTGGTCATTTATAATATACTCATAAATATAGGGGTGGTTATCTGGTAAGGATATATCTAAAAAATTATATACAATTTCAAAATCCCGCATTTATTTTTAAAAAATTATGTTTATATTTGTTATTATTGGTAGATTACTTTAATAATAAATAACAATAAAAAAAAAATATTAGAAATGTATTTAAATTTAACAGACGAAACGGTAAATGAAGCATTAAATAACTCTGGGGTAACCATATTATGTTTTAAAACCGAATGGTGTGGGCCATGTAAGATATATGGACCACTATTAAAAGAATTTTCAGATGAAAACCCAAGTGTAACCATAGGGGTGATAAATGTTGATGGAAATCCAGTTATATCATCAAGACATGGGATACGAAGTATACCCACTACCGTTATATTTCAAAACGGACAATTAATAACTAAGGTGCCTGGTGTAATACCAAAGAAAAAATTAAAGGAATTTGTTGATAATTTAGGGTAATTCAACATATTTATTATTATGAAGCGTAAATTAATAATATCAGAAAGTCAGTATAAAAGACTCAACAAATTTTTATTTGAAAACACTAGATATGCGACAATGGTAAATACCATTACGGATGATTTAAATAGTAATTACAATAAGGTAATTGAAACCTATAGAGAGAATCGTGAATATAAACAAAGAAAGAGTTTTGAGATAATAGTTGATGGTCAAATAATTTCACCTAAAAACTTATTGGAGTATTTAAGAAAAAAATATGAGGTTGGTGAGGGGTTTTTGAAACAATTGCTGGAAGACTGGTGTAATAATAAAATAAAAGATGGTTTTCTATCTAAGAGTATTGGTTTAATGGAATAGTGGATATAAAACAAAAAATAAAAGATGAGTTGAGAGAAAGATATGGTGAATTTGAGACCTATTTAGAACATGAATATGAAAAGCATATTACTAATAACCTATATCATGGTACTGATGAAAATAGAAAAGAATGGGTAACTTATAACCAAGTTATCTTAGAACTTAAACACACATTGAAGGATATGTTAAGGGTTAAGGAATTACAATATAAGTTAACTGAAAACTTAACACCAAATATCGTCTGCATTGAAATTTTAGAGGCTATTAAAAATAAAACACCAGAATTGGATAGATTATATAATAAAATTAATTCTTTTTAAATTTATATAAATGGAATATTTTGATTTTACTATTAAAGATGGTGTCGGTAAGTACACCAGCTTAGATAAGGAATATAATACCTTTCTAAGAAGAACTATGGCAAATCTTGATGAAGATAAGTTAGATAGATGGGAAGTTTATAACGTTATCATAGATGAACTGATTAACATTGGTTATAATAATACCTTTAAAGAGATTAAATATAGGGTTACAGATGGTGAGGATGTTAATCACATAATATTAGAGGTTATGACCAATGAAATTACAAATTCATCTAGTTTACTATGGTTTATGAAAAAAAGAATTAAGGGGTATATTGATAAGGATTTTTATGACCAGTTTTATTAATTTTTAGTATATTTGCGTAGTATATAAATTATAGGGGTTCAGATTATGGGTAAAAATAAAGCAATAGATAGATTAGCATTTTTATCAAAAAAATTTAACATTTTTAATCTTAAGAATGATTATACGGAAACGGACTTAAATGAAATCACTTCACATAATAATTTTAACACCATAAATGGTCACAATGATAATGTATTAGCACTAAGATGTGCCTCTGAAATAAAAAAAGTAAAAGCAAATGGTTCTGAAGTTATCAAAACTAAATTAGATATTTATATATCTGATGAGGTGTTTAATATAATCATTAAATCAGACCCAACCCTCAATAAGATATACACACAATGGATACTTAACCTATTCTTAAGGTTATTAAAAAATGAAGAAACCATAAATGAGGCGATTAGATTAGTTGAAGAAGACTTGCCATTGGCTGAGGTTTATTTAAAGTTATTTGAAAACAATAAGAGAAAACAAAAATTTAAAAGACTTTGTTCTAGTAGCTATATCCTAAAGGACATTAAAGACCCAACAAATATAAACCAATATAAGTCTCTTTCTCAACTATACGATGCCATTGACCCTTTCATTGAAAGAGACCCTTCTGAAATGGAAACCCTAATACAAAAATTTGTAGATAGTGGTCAAGCTGAGATATCAGTTAGATGTAGGAAGTTTACAGTGTATATCCCTAAGACCAGAGATGCTAATTGCATATTTAATAAGTTTGTTAATTGGTGTACAGCCACACCTGGTAATGGTATGTTTTCTCACTACACAAATCATAAATCACCAAATAACCCTAAGTCAGTTATATATATCGTAATAAATAATAAATTCTTTAATGGTGGGTTAGAAGATAATTATCTTTATCAAATACACTTTGAAAGTAATCAGATTAAGAATAGAAAACAAAATAAACATGCCGATTTTTTTAATGATGTGATAAATGAAAGTGAAATAATTTCTAACTATTTTTATGATGTATTAACCCCCATGGCCACACAGGTTGGCACCAATAAAAACAACACTTATTTAGACTATTTAATAAAATTTGGTTGGACCCAAGCCTTATTTGATATAATTGAAGAATTTACCCCAATTATACGAATATTAAATAGAGATGTACCTAAACTAGCAGACCTATCTAGATTTACCAAATTAAATACATTGGCAATTGCTAATGCCAAGTTATCCAAACTACACACATCATTAAAAACCCTAATTAATTTAAAAGAATTAATAATCCCCAATAATAAATTAACATCACTACCTAAAGAGATTGGAACATTACAAAATCTTATATTCCTTAATATCTTAGGTAATAAAATAACAGAAATACCCGATGAGATTAAATTTCTTGATAAAATAAATGGGGGTAATTTATATAGATTGGCAGTAAACCCAAAAGATATTGGTAAAGACAACTATAATAAATTGCGGAAGTTATTACCATCGGTTGAAATGTAAAAACTAAAAAATATTATGACTAATAATTCAAAATGGTATAGAGTAAATAAGGGTTTTATTAATACACCATTATTTGGGTATTTAGATAATCTTTTTAAACGTGAACATGAAAATGGTTATAAGTTAAAAGTTGCCATTGGTACAGACTCCCAAAAAAACTCAAATGGTTATAGATTTGCCACTGTTATTGTAATTATTAGAGAAGAAAATCTAGGTGATGGGGTTGTTATGGGTCGTGGAGGTATGATTGTCGCAAAAACATATTATAGTGATAAATATAAACAAACAAGAGGTGGGGTTAAAGAACGAATGCTTTTTGAAGTTGCCAACTCAGTAGAGGTGGCGTATGAAATTTCACCACTTTTAGACACTTATAATATCCCATTAGAGGTTCACGCAGATATTAATCCAGATGTTAAATGGGAGTCAAGTAAAGCCCTTTCAGAGGCTGTAGGTTACATACTTGGTATGGGGTATGAATTTAGGGTTAAACCAAATGCATGGGCAAGTTCAAGTGTCGCAGACAATATTTGTTAAATTATATATATAAAAATAACTGTTGAAATCGTCTTTTTATATTTTTTGACATATTTATTTATATAAAATTTTATAAAATATTTCTAGAATTATGTCAAAAAGAAAAACTGTTAGAGTTACCGAAAGTGAATTAGTCGAGTTAATCGATAAAATTGTTAATGAAACCGTTGGTGAGAAGAAAAAAAGATGGATTGCTGAACAAAAAAAAGCTAAAAAATCTTTACTTGAAACAAGACTCGCTAAAGTCGAATCTAAACTTAGACGTTTAAAATAAGATAATAGGGATTTTAAATAACCATATTCACATATTTTATGTTGATTTGGTTATTTTTTTGTCCCTATTTATTTTACTACATGAAAATTTTCTCTTAATAATTTTTTTATGTGGTGTTTCATTGATTCATTATTAAACTTACCCCACTTATTTACACCATCTTGTTCCATTTTCTTTAATCTAGTGTAATAATCTGGCATTTCAATTAAGTGGTCCAATGTAATTTCCTTAGCTAATTTTTTAGAATCAGTGTGTTCTAATTCAATATTAACCCCTAATTCAATTTCTTTATTGATTTTAGTTATATCCACCTTGAATTTATCAGAAATATCTTTTGGTGTTAATTTGTCTGCCTTACCACCTTTTAATTTATCATTATCCATAGTTTTTATTAATAAATATTAAATTAAATTAAGAAATAATAATTTCACCTATTTTTTTATCATAAGAAATTTTAATTAACTGTCCTTCATTAACCTTACCATTTAATATGGCATCAGCAATTGGGTCTTCAATGTAACGTTGTATTGCTCTATTTAGTGGCCTTGCACCATAGGCTTCATCATAACCTTCTTTAGCCACATAGTCGATAGCACTTTTATTAACCTTTATCTTATAATTAACCTCAAGTAATCTAGCCTTTAATTTACCCAATTCATGTTTAATAATTAAATTTATATCATTTTGTTTGAGACTATTAAAGATTATGGTATCATCAATCCTATTTAAAAATTCTGGGTTAAATTTTTTCTTAAGGGCTTTTTCAATTATAGACCTTGATTTTTCTTGTTCATTAACAATTGTGGCACTTGTTTTAAACCCAAGATTATTACCAAATTCATTAACTTGTTTAATACCAATATTTGATGTAAGTATGATAAGTGTATTTTTAAAGTTTATTTTTCTACCAGACCCATCGGTTAGTTGACCCTCATCAAGGACTTGTAATAATATATTAAACACATCATTATGTGCTTTTTCAATCTCATCAAACAATATAACAGAATATGGTTTTCTTCTGACCTTCTCAGTTAATTGTCCACCTTCACCATAACCAACATAACCTGGTGGTGGTCCAATAAGTCTAGATACTGAATGCTTTTCCATGTACTCAGACATATCCATTCTTATTAATGAATCAATATCCCCAAACATATGTTCAGCCAACAATTTAGAGAGATATGTTTTTCCCACACCTGTTGGGCCTAGGAAGATAAAAGAAATTGGCTTATCTTTATCCTTTATACCCAATCTACTTCTTTTTATAGCATTAACAACCTTAAGAACAGCTTCATCTTGACCTATAACTCTACCCTTAAGTTCTTTATCCATTGTTAGTAGTTTTTCATTTTCTTTTGATGATATTTTGCTTAAAGGTATCCCAGTCATTGTTGAAATAACTTCACATATGTGTGTTTTATCAACAATTGACCTTTCTTTATCCAAAGACTCTAACCACTCTTGTTTAGCAGTTAAAAGCATGTTATTTATTTTTTTCTCCTCATCTCTTAATCTTGCCGCTTCTTCATATTTTTGTTTTTTAACAACATTTAATTTTTGTTCATTAATATCTTCTTTTTTACCTTCAAGTATCTTAATATTTTGTGGTGGTTCTTGGTTTACATTTCTAGCGGCACCAGCTTCATCTAATATATCAATTGCTTTATCTGGCATTGCTCTGTGGGAAACATATCTATGTGACATCTTAACACATTCATCAATAGCTTCATCAGTATAAGTAACCTTATGATAATTTTCATAAGAAGACTTTATATTATTTAATATAATCTTAGTTTCTTCAAGTGTTGGTTCCTCTATGAGTACTTGTTGAAATCTTCTGGTTAATGCACCATCCTTTTCAATGTTTTCTCTGAACTCATCAAGTGTTGTTGCACCAATAACTTGTATTTGACCCCTAGCTAATGCTGGTTTAAATATATTTGCCGCATCCATACCACCAGATGTATTCCCAGCACCAACAATTGTATGTAACTCATCAATAAATAAAATAACATCTGGGTTATCTTTTAATTCATCTAATATAGCCTTCATCCTTTCCTCAAATTGACCTCTATATTTTGTCCCAGCGACAATAGATGGTAAATCAAGTGAATATATCTTTTTATCCAATATAATTCTTGGTGCCTTACCTTCATTAACCATAATAGCTAAACCCTCAACTATGGCAGTTTTACCAACTCCAGGGGCCCCAATTAATACTGGATTATTCTTCTTTTTTCTGGATAGAATTTGTGAGACTCTTTTAATTTCTTTTTCTCTACCAATGACAGCATCTAACTTACCTTCTTTGGCTAATTGTGAAATATCAATACAAAAATTATCTAATACTGGGGTTTTACTACTTTTACTTGTCTTTTTTCTACTACCTTTTTCACCTCCAGAATCGGTTGGACCATCTTTAAATTCTTCAGTTGAATTTTTAAAATCATCGGTTTTTTTAAGCATGTCTTCAATTTTTTTTAATTCATAATCAAGGTCACTTTCCCTTTCTTCGTTATAATCCAACACCCATTCAAAAAAATTATTATAGGTTATTTCGTGCCTTTTAAGTATTTTCAATAATTCAATTTTTTTTAGACTAAGCATACTCAAAACAATATGTGATGTGTCAATAAATTCATCACCTAATTTTTGCGCTTCATAATCTAAATTATCCAAAACTTTTTTACTAGTATCACTAAACGGTAGCTTAAATTTCTCTTTACCAGTTAACCCATAAAACCCAGTTATTTGTGTTAGTAACAGATATTTACTTATATTATCATATAATTCAGTTAGGTCAATACCTATCTCTTTCATTATATCAGTAGATTTATTTTCATCATCATTTATTATTGCTAATAATATGTGCTCTGGTTTTATAAATTTATCACCATAATTCTTTGCTTCTTTATTGGCTTCATTCATTATTGACTTAACCTTCGGTAGTATTTCTCTCATATCTTAAATTTTATATCACAAATATAATAAACATTTCATATAAAATCAAGGTTGATTATTAAAAAATAATACTTATATTTGTAATATAAATTATTATACAATGTCTGTTAAATTTAAAAAAATAATATTACTTCTTAAAATTGGTACCGATGTAACTAGGGTAGAACATATAAATTCAAGTATGTTAATAACTAACAACCATATCATTATACTTGAAGACCATGATACAGAATCAATAGGTAAAATATATAAAATTAATGAAATTAAATCTTATAAAACGTATAACAAATAATTAAAAATTAAAAAACTATGATTTTAGAAAAAATTGAAAAAAATGGGTTAATTGAAGTTCTTTATGAATCTTCTAATATTGTCGCATCTAAATATAATAAATCAGCTAAGAGTTTAAGTATTATATTTAAACATGGTGGTAATTATGTTTATTCAAATGTACCAGAAACAGATTATTTTAGATTTGAGACAGCGGAAAGTCAAGGTAAGGTTTTAAATTCAAACATAAAGAAATATGCATTTATAAAAGAAGAGAATGTTGATGTTTCAGAAGTTATTGATAGAATAAAAAACATAAAACAAGAAGAGGTTATGATATTTGAAAGGGGTTTAATTGAGTGTATGAAAAAAGTCACAAAACATTATGATGATATTGGTAGATTGATTGGTATTGATAAATTAAATAACATGCTTTTAAAATATGAATCAATCAAATAAGAATACAATGAGATAATTTAAAACCCCAAACCAGGGGTTTTTTTATTTTTATAACATATTTATAAATGTTGGGTTTGTGGGTTTATCCATTTAATAACCATTTAACGTGTTTTCACATAAAATGGGGTCAACAATTAAATAATTTAATCATGCCATTACATCAAGGAATATATACAATAATACATGCGGCAGCATCTGCTGATACTGTTAATTATAAATACTATCAAGTTTATGCTGGTGTAGCTGCAATTCCAACTATTAATGGTGTCTCAGTTACTATGGCTGCGGCATCAACATTAGATATATCAGTTAGTTCAATATCTGCAACAGCTAATGTTTGGGTCTTAGGTGAACCAATAAATACACGAAACGGGTCACCAACACTAAGTAATTACCCAGCACCATAAAAAATAATAAAGAATAATATTCGTTAATAAATTAAAAATGAGTAAGAGAAATATAGTAAAACCAACTGGATTAAAAGGAACTGAAAAATTAAGTAGAATGAAGCAATTAATGCGTGTTACACCAATTAATGAAAGTATTAATCGTTCAGTAATAGAATTAACTAAGAATGGGCCAGATGGTAATATTTACGCCATTGTTAGGGAGAATCAAGAATACTACATAAAGTCATGTAAGAATAAGAAAAATGTTATTTCTGAAGATTTTAAATATATTGGTGGTTTACAAAATAAAAAGAGTAAATCATATCCTTCATATGCTAAGGCCATAAAACACTTAAACCTAAAGTTTATTAGTCTTAATGAGGCGCATTCAAAATCTGGAAACATAAATACATTCGAGAATGATAATATACTTGATGAGCATCATGCAATTGCACCTAATAAAGCATTTAGTGAAACAAAACCAATGGATAAAAATATATCCAAAGAATATATTGTAAACAAAAAGGGTGCAAAATTGTCTTATGATAATAAAAAAGGTAAAGAGAAGGATGGTTTTGGTGATAATGTGGCTGATAAGGATGCGATTGATGAATTGGAAGATGTTAAGTTGAATGAAACTGAAAACTTTATTGATAATTTTTTGGTTGAAAACACAACTAAAGAAACATTAACCGTTGGTAAATTAAACAACTATATAACGGAAATGATTGATGAAATGATTGATGAACCAACCCATCCAGATTATTTTAATAAAGAAGATTTGCCACCAGAAGAACTTCAGAATGTATGGGATGAAGAGGATGCGGAGAACAGAGAAAAACAAGAAGATGAGTGGTGGGAAGAAGAGAAAGCTGAAGCTGATGCCGATGCGTATTTATCATCGCTTGAAGCACATGAAGACCGATACCATGTACCATTTGAATATGGTTTTGGTGAATCAATATTAAAAAAAGGTTCGATTGTTGAACGTTTATCTGGAATATTAAAAAAAAAAAGATTAACTGAACAATTATCCACAGGTTTATTTGAAGATGAGGAAGATGGTTATAATGATTTAGATGAAGAAACATCCTATAAGATAAAACTGGATGCACCAAGCAGTGAACCAGATTTTGATGCATCTGATGAAGAAGAAGATTTTTCACTGGATTCTCTTGAGGATTCTGATGAAGGTTCTGATAATGATAAACCATTTGATGATGACGAACCATTTGACCCAGGTGTTGAGGCTGATGAAGAAGAAGACCCAGAAAAATTCATTCAACAATTGGCTGGCAAAATAGGTACCTCCCTTAGAACATATACAAAAGATAATGGCGAACCAGATTTCGACCTTGAAAAGTATGTCATTAACTCAGTTATTTCCGCAACACATACCGCTGAAATGGATAAATCAGACCAAAAAGATATTATTGAAAAAATTAAAACATCTGGAGATGAGGATGAAGATGAAGATTTGGGTGATGATGAATTTAATGACGATTTAGGTGGTGATGATGAAGATTTGGGTGATGATGAGGATGGTAACACTGAAGAAAATTTGGATGAGATGTTTAATATGGGTAATGTTTTCAAACATATCCATTTAAAAAAAAAACTAAAATAAGTGAAGGATTAGCATACCATATTAATAATAATTTACCATTGAATGAATCAATATATAGATATGGTTCTGAAAAATTTTTCAAACTATTTATAGAATCTAAAAAATTATACGAATCTGGTGATTTAGTTTTAAATGACACATATGATTTAGATTTAATACAATCAAACATTGGTGAAGTTGGTGTTTATGAAAATAACAAAGTTTTTTTAAACATACCATATATAAATGAGGCCGAATATAAGGGTAAGAAAGTAAAACTTAATAAAGCTAAGAGAAATACAGGGTCTGGTAAAAAATATTATGTCTATGTTAAGAACCCTAAAACTGGTAAAGTTAAAAAAGTTAGTTTTGGTGATAAAAAAGGTGGTTTAACTGCTAAGGTTAGTAACCCTAAAGCTAGAAAAGCATTCGCATCAAGACACAATTGTAAAGATAAAAAAGATAAAACTAAAGCTGGTTATTGGTCTTGTAGATTAACAAAATTTGGACATTTGTTTGGTGGAAAAACGTATCCTGGCTATTGGTAGTATATTTATTAAAAAAAGATTAATATGAGTGATAAACCATATAAACAAAAAAATTTGGGACCTAATAAGTTTATTAGGGAATTTAGTGGTGATATTAACACTAGTGAGTTAACATGGCATAGGGATAAGAATAATAGGTTAATAAGGGTACTTAATGAAAACGATTGGTTAATTCAATTCGATAATGAATTACCTATTAAACTTATTGAAGGTGAATATCTCCATATACCAGAGAAAATGTTTCATAGGGTAATAAAAGGTAAATCTAATTTAGTAATTGAAATTGAAGAATTTGACCTAGCAGAAGTTTTAGTAATAACTGAAGCAAAGAAAAGAAAGAAAAGAAAGAAAAGAAAGAAAAGAAAGAAAAGTACCAAAAAAGATGCTTGTTATCACAAAGTTAAAAGTAGATACAAAGTATGGCCTTCAGCATACGCATCTGGTGCATTAGTTAAGTGTAGAAAAGTAGGTGCCAAAAATTGGGGTAACTCAACTAAAGAATCTGAAGTTATTCAAGAGGAATCACTAGATAGTATAGAATTATATGAAGATAAAAAAAGAAAATTAACATCAAAACCAAGTTCTGAAGATAATTTAGGTGATTGGTTTAAAAGAAAGGGTGAAAAAGGTTCAACTGGTGGTTGGGTTGATTGTAATACATGTAGAAAAGATTCTAAAACTGGTGAAACAAAATGTAAATCTTGTGGAAGAAAAGAAGGTGAAAAAAGAGCTAAGTATCCAGCTTGTAGACCAACGCCAGGTGCTTGTAAGAAATATAAAGAAACTAAAGGGAAGTCTTGGGGTAAGAAAAGTAAAACTAATGAAAATTTGGATAAGTCAAAAAAATCACGTATTATTGTGAATAAGAGTAAAATTGAACATTTAATACAAAAACATATATAATATGAATAATCCAACTGTTAAGCCAAAACCAAAAGTTACTCCAACAAAACCTTCACCAAGAAGAAAGAGAATTTGGGAAACTAAGCCAGTTGTTACGCCAAAACCTAAGATGTAGAAAATGAAGTTAGTATATATAAATGAAATTGGTATGGATTGGGTTGGAAACCACCTTTACGAGTTCTTATTTTCAGAATCGATAGATAATATTGATGGTGATGATTGGGATGCTTATCCAGCTTCTAATAAACCATCACCACCTGGATTTGATTTTGTATCAAGGGTTGGTAGATTAAGTTCTAAACTAAACTTTGAATTGGTTCAAAAGAGTGACACATTTGCGGTATGGGATGCTGTAGATGGGATAATAGCACTTGCTTGGGAAGATATATCAGATTATGATGAATACCCAGATAGTAGACTTTATTTTAAATTTGGTGAAGATATTAAAAGTGTTGAAGATAAATTATATGAAAAAGATATCATACTGAAATATAAGGAAATTAATAAAAATATTATAAATGAGAATTAAAAAGAAACATGTTATTGAGGAAATTAATAATAAATCAGAAATAGAAAAAAAGAAAAGAGAAGTTACTGATGAGATTAGTGCTATTGAAAAGGAACTTGTATCTCAAGGATTTACTGATGGTGATGCTAAAACAACCGCAGTGGATATTGTGACAAAAGAATCGGTAAATAAAACAACAGTAAGTATAACTAAAGGAAAATTATTAGAAACCATATTAAACAAAAAACCAAGAAAAGTTGTAAAAACAATTAGAGTTGGTGATATAAAAAGATAAACATGAAAAAAGGTAAAAAATTAATACTTGAGAATCTTCTTTATGAGGAAAACATTACAGAAAGACTTCACCCAAAATTGGAGGAGGATTTAAGAAATGGATGTCATTCATTATCAGAATGTGGTATAATGCCAGAAGGTGATGAAATGACTAGTGAGATGAAATTAATTAGAGGAAGATTTCAAGAAGTGGTTAATAGATGTCGTTCAGCATTTGATGTGAATGAAATAAATAATCGTGAAATGATGCAACAACAAATGCCATTGGTTAGAAATGCAATTCAAATGGAATCAAACCATAAAGAATTCCTACAAGAATTGGCCGTTAAGATGGTGTCTGAAGAATTTGATATACCAGAGGGGGCAATACAATTTGAAGCAGAATTAACCAATAATATAACTCTTGAAGGTACAATAAGTAATAAAGGGCCACAAAGAATGGAAGAAGAGTTTGAATTTAATAATCATGATGAACTGGTTAATGCAAATTCTGAAGTTAAGAAAAGAAGAGTTTTAAATGCCATGACACAAGGGGCGGCAAAAAAGGTTAATCATATGTTTCATATGGTAAATGATGACTTAATTAACTTAAACCCAAGACTACCCAACATTTATAATAAAATGATGTCAGCCGCTGATTATATGTTTTTTATCATACCAAATATGGAAAAAATGGTTAGTGGTGGAAAGTCTGAATGTGACTTTAGTGGTGAAGCACCAAAGGTTAAAGCACAAGCTATGGTATTTCCAGTATTAGTCCATGAGTTATGTAAAGGTGTTATGGAAGTATTGTCTTCACATGGGTTACCAAAAAAGAAGAAAATAGCTGATTACGTTATAAATAAAGCTGATTTCATTGAAGCGGAACCATGGGATATGCGTTTGGGGCCAGCAATATGGGGTAAATTTTGTAAGGCAATGCCAGATGAAGATTTTAACCTTAAGCATCATGTTTATGCTGATATGGCAAGCCTACCCCCAAAGGATTTTAACCCACTGATGAAAGAAATTATATCTGGAACAAAAAAGAGTAAGAATGTAGTTCAAAAAATGGTTAATGAAATAAAAGAACAGATTAAGGAAGACGAATTTAATGAAGCTATGGGGGACCAATACTTCAATGAAGAGGATTTATTAGGATAAGTATATGTTCAAGGACTATAAAAAAATATTTAAAAATAATAATGAATTATTAAATAAATCTGAAGTTCAAGAACTTATTGAGTATGTGTCAGAGTTAGAAGGTCTTATTATGGATAATAATATATCTAAGACATATTCAAAGGAAAAAATACTATTTAATATACTAAAGGATATATATGAATCTTGTGAAGATTTAATAAAAAGAGAAGAAGAAAATATTAGATTTAACTTTAATGATGATATTGACTTTAAGTCATCAATTAAATCACTAAAAAAGTATATTGAGAAATCGGATGAAGATTTTAATTTAAAATTACTATAAGCCACCCAATTGGGTGGTTTTTTCATTTTAATGGTTAGCTAACATATTTATATATATGCTAACTAATGAAGAAATATTAACAGAATACTTTAAGTCTATTAAAGACCCCATATATGCAATTGAGTCCTATCTTGAAACAAAGGATAATACACAGGGCGGTTTTGTACCATTTAATCTTTTCCCAAGACAAAAAGAGATAGTACATGCATATGAAACTCATAGATTCAATCTTGTGACAAAACCAAGACAAGCTGGTATATCAACAACAACTCAAGCATATATGGCAGTAAAATGTGCATTTGCTGACCCAGATAACCCAGAAACTGTTTTACTTATAGCAAATAAGTTAAAATTAGCGCAAAAATTTCTTAGGGGTGTTAAGGATTACTTATTACAAATACCAAGATGGGTCTGGGGAGATGAATATTATGGTACACCAGAAAAAGAAAAAAAAGATATATTCCTATCAAATTCAAAAATAGAAGTTGAATTACCAAATGGTTGTCAAATAATAGCTGTGGCAACATCTGAAGATGCCTTAAGGGGATATACTCCAACATATTTAATATTTGATGAGGCAGCATTTATTGATAATGGTGATGCTGTTTATGCTGCGGCAATGTCTTCTTGTGCTACTGGTGGTAAGGTTATGCTTATTTCAACACCAAACGGTATGGATTCTTTATATTATAAAACATATGAACAATCTAAGAGTGGTAAGAATAATTATAATATTATTGAAATGAGATGGTATGAGGACCCAAGATATAATAAAGATTTAAGGTGGGTTAAAAAAGATGATAAAGGTAATGTAATTGAAGAAAAAGTTGAATATGAATTTATAATTGAAAATTATAAAGGTAAAATAAAGGATGGATATAAACCAACATCATCATGGTATGAAAACATGTGCATGACATTAAATAATAATGCTAAAAAGATTGCACAAGAGTTGGATGTTTCGTTTCTTGGTTCTGGTGGTAATGTCATTGCTGATGAAGATATTGCGTTTCATGAAGAAAATAATGTTGAGGAACCACTTTGGGTTGATGGGAGAGAAAAAGAATATTGGATTTGGAAAAAACCAATAGAGGGTCATCAATATATTCTTAGTTCAGATGTTGCTAGGGGTGATGGTGAAGACTCTTCAACCATCGTAATAGTTGACTTTACAACAATGGAACAAGTTATGGAGTATCAAGGAAAGATACCACCAGATTTATTGGCTGAAGTTATATATGAATACGGTAATTTATATAAAGCTTACACCATTGTTGATATCACTGGTGGTATGGGGGTTGCAACAGTTTTAAAATTACTTGAACTGAAGTATAAATACCTACATTATGATGCGCCAAGAGGTAAAATACTTAATAGTAAAAAAGCACAATTAACACCACATTCAAAAGATAGTAAGATACCAGGATTTAACGCCAATGGGGTTAGATTACCAATGATTGCCAATTTTGAACGAATGGTTAGAGAAAATGGTGTTATAATTAAATCAAGAAGATTGGTTTCTGAAATGAAAACATTTGTATATAGGAATGGTAGGCCAGACCATATGAGAGGGTATCATGATGATTTAATTATGGCCATGTGTATGGCACTTTGGGCCCTTGAACATTCATTTAAGAAATTAGAGAAGATGGAGAAACAAAATAAAGCCATGTTAGCTAGTTGGACCATTGGTAGTCCCAATAACACCCCAAAAGAAGAGGATAATACTGGTTTTGTAAGCAAAGCAAATAGAAATAAAAAAGCATTAAAGAAGCCTAAGTTTAGTAGAAATGTTTCTAAGAATATGCAAGACCCAAATGGTGACTATTTATGGTTATTCAGTGGATTTAAATAATTATCACAATAATGGTTTAGTTATTTAATAAATTCATTATAATTATAGATATAAATTAAAATAAATATGGCGAAGAAAAGATTAACAATATTTCAAAGGCTTAATAATATATTCGGGCCAGATGGAGTTAATATACCAAAAAATACCACTAATAGATATTCTATTGGTAAAGATGCTTTACTAAAAACCCAAGATAAGGCAGAATATGATGTTGCAAAACTACAAGCACAACAAAATAAATACTTAGGTGGGACATGGAGGAAAGTTGATAATGAACTTTTTCAAAAAGCTGTTCATTATGAAACCACAAGAATTGGCTCATATTCTGATTTTGAGAGTATGGAGTTCTACCCAGAAATATCTGCCGCTTTAGATATATTCATGGAAGAATCTACCACTGCAAACGAAAAGGGTAGAGTACTTAATATTTACTCAGATTCTAAAAGAGTTAAAACAGTATTAGAAGACCTATTTTTTAATAGATTAGATATTCATACATCTCTACCAATGTGGACTAGAAACGTATGTAAATATGGTGATAATTTTGTATTTCTAAATATCGATGATAAAGCTGGGATTATTGGTTGTAGGCAAATGCCAAACTTTGAGATTGAACGTAGAGAGGGGGATTTATACAGTAGACTTACCAATACTAATAGCGCATCTAGTGAGGAAGACCCAAAGGTTAAGTTTATTTGGAGAGGTAGAGATATGGAATTTAATTCATGGCAAATAGCACATTTTAGACTATTAGGTGATGATAGAAGACTCCCATATGGAACCAGTGTTTTAGAGAAAGCTAGGAGGATTTGGAAACAATTAATTCTATCTGAAGATGCTATGTTGATTTATAGGGTAACAAGGGCACCAGAAAGAAGAGTATATAAAATATATGTTGGTAATATTGATGATGAAGACGTACCAGCATATGTTGATGAGATTGCAAATAGATTTAAGAGAATGCCAATTATTGACCCACAGACTGGTCAAATTGATTTACAATATAACCAATTAGCCAATGACCAGGATTTCTTTATACCCGTTAGAAGTGAAGATGCACCAAACCCTATTGATACATTGGCTGGGGCTTCTAATTTGGATGCGATAGCAGATATAGAGTACCTCCAGCGAAAATTATTTACCGCATTAAGGGTACCAAAAGCCTTTCTTGGTTTTGAAGACCCACAAGGTGAGGGGAAGAATTTAGCACTACAAGATGTTAGGTTTGCTAGGACTATTAATAGGATACAACAAGCATTAATAATGGAATTAAATAAAATAGCAATATTGCATTTATTCTTGCTTGGGTTAGAAGATGAGTTAGATAATTTTACACTAACACTTAACAATCCATCAACACAAGCTGAAATGCTTAAATTAGAACATTTACAGTCTAAGGTGAATCTATATAAGGATGCTGTTAGTGATGCTGGTAATGGTTTTGGTGTTATGTCCATGACAAAAGCCAAAAGAGAAATACTTGGATGGTCAGATGATGAAATTAAACAAGACCTATTAGAACAGAGACTAGAAAAAGCCGCCTCTTCTGAAATGGAAAACACTTCAGAAGTTATAAAATACACTGGAACATTTGATGAGGTAGATAGAGTTTATGGTGATATAAATATAGCCAAAAATATGGGTGGTGAAGGTGCTGAAGGTGGTGGCGAAGGCGGTGGAGGCGGTGGAGGCGGCTTCGGTGGTGGTGGTGATATGGGTGGCCTTGATTTTGGTGATGAAGGTGGTGATGACTTGGGTGGTGATGACTTGGGTGGTGATGACTTGGGTGGTGATGACTTGGGTGGTGATGACTTAGGTGGTGATGACTTAGGTGGTGATGACTTAGGTGGTGATGACTTAGGTGGTAGTGAAGAACCAACTGAAGAGTCAATAAAAAAAGATGAAAACTTATTATTGGAAGGGATTAATGACCATAAAAAGCCACGTAAAAAGGAAAGTGATTTTGATAAATTATTGGAATCAATGAAACCAAAGGATAATAGGATTGAACGGGTTAAAATAACTGATAAGAATATAAAAATTAATAAACGTATAAATGATATGATTAATGATATTGATAAAATTATTGATTAATACATTTTATCATATATTTATAAAATATAAAATAAATTAACTATGAAAAATTTTGGGTTTATAAAAACAATATATAATGATATGTTGTCAGAAGCAATAAGTAACAAGGATGTTAAGAGGAAGAAAATATTTAAAACTTATATTAAAAAACTAAAAGAAAATGAGGTGTTAAGAACACAGTTTTTAATATATAAAAATATTGAAAGTAAAATTGAAGAAAATGAAACAAGAATTATTGAATATATTAAAGAAAATATATCACTAATGAATAAGTTTTCTAAGAAACAAATACTGAATAGTAATAAGAAATTAGCTAAGGGTGTATCGTTAAAAATAGAAGCATATAAAAATAATGAAGTAATGAAGAAGCTTCATGAAAACATAAGTTATTTAATTCACACACAAAAAAATGCAAAAACTATTGATTCAATATTTGAAAGTGTTTCTCAGATATCTGATTATATAAAAAATAATACAAAGAAAAAAATTACTGAGTCACTTGGTGTTTCAAATGAAATATTAACCTCGGTTGTTGTTGATAAGTATAATGAGAAATATAAGGGATTGTCCGAAGGTAGTAAAAAATTAATTAACACTATATTGGAATCAAGTAACTCAGATAAAATTAAATTTTTTAACAAAACAATTAAAGATTGTTTAGGTATTGTAAATGAACAAATTGTTGATGCCGATTTATCACTTAAGGAAAGTTTGTTATCAGTTAAAGAAAATTTATTGAATAGGGTGTTTAATGAGAATAGTTTTGAAGTTGATATCTTAAAGATATTTCAACTAAAAAAAGATTTAAAAGAATAGAACCTAATACTAACTTGACTTTTATATTTTATTTTATTATATATAATAAAATTAAAATAAAATATAATATGACATCAAAAAAAGGTAAACAATTAAGAATTGACAATCATACAAATTATAATATGATATATGGTACTGTTAATAATACCATCCCAAAGTCAATTTATGTTAGTATTTCATCTTGGGCAAAACCAATAATAAATGATGAAATTAATTATAAGAATGTAATAACAACATTACAAAAGAAAATAAGAAAACACTTGTTTGAAAATCTTGAACCAGAGTTGTTTGATATTAAGCGTAGTATTGTTGTTTTTGATATGAGAGAATCTGGTATACGGTTTAACAAGAAAAGTTATATGAATTGTGAAATAACCCTATATCAAAAAAAATTATTTAAATTGGGTGATGAGGTCTTACAAAACAAGTTAAATAAAATATCAAATATGCTTATACAAGACATTTTAAATAAATCAAAACATTTCAAATTCTTTAAGACAAAAAAATAGTTAAAAGCCCCATAGCAAAAGTTCTGGGGCTTTTTTATTTTTAACAACATATTTATAATTGTTGGGTTAATTTTAAATAATTATAAATCCAAATTAAAATATTAAATATGAAAGGCGATTTTGAAGTTAATAATAAAAACACTCTCGGTAAAAAGATGATTTTGGTTGAACAAGATGCTGGGTTTATTTCACCAAATGATGAGAGAAATAAACAGTTCATAAATGAGGTAAATGGTTTTGGTAAGAGTAGTGAACAAATAATGGTTGAACCATTGGTGTTGTATGTTGTATTACAAAAATGGGGAGTTAGAAATAGGAATGGTAGAATATACCCAAAAGAAATACTTGAACGAGAAGTTAATAATTACCAACAATTAATTAAAGAAAAAAGAGCCATAGGTGAGCTAGACCATCCAGAATCATCGTTAATAGCTGGTGATAGAGTATCACATAATATTACCCAAACTTGGTGGGAAGGTAAGACCCTAATGGGTAAGATGAAAATCTTAATGTCCCCTGGTTTTACAAAATATGGTATTGTATCCACAAAGGGTGATGAAGTTGCTAACTTAATAAGAAATGGTATAATGATAGGTGTATCATCAAGAGGGGTTGGTTCACTTAAAGAAATTAAGGGTGATAATATTGTTCAAGATGATTTTGAAATAATTTGCTGGGATGTTGTTACCGCCCCAAGTACACCTGGTTCTTGGATGTTTAAAGAAAAAGAAGAAGCAAAACCATTTATGGAATCTGTAAATAAAAAGACAAACATTTTGGTTGATAAAATAAACAAATTCTTATTAGATTGATTTTTTTTACCAAAAATTGTTCTTTTATTAGTTTAAAACATATTTATAAATGTTATGGGTTTTGTTGAGACCCCTAACCAAATTATATAATTCAACAAAATAAAAATTTAAAAAAGATATTTAAAAATGTCAGATAAAAAAAAGTCAATCTTAGAAGAAGCAATATTGGATGCCAAAAGGATTCAAGAAGCTTTAAATTCAAACACAAAAGAAATACTTCGTTCCCTAGCGAAAGAAGAAATTGATAATTTAGTGAAAGAATCTTTAGAAGAAGAAGAAGAAGATTATACAGAAGAAGATGTTGATGATGCAGACATGGATGTTGATGTTGATGATGATGAAGACATGGATGACATGGATGATGAAATTGATGCAGACATGGATGATGAAGGAATTGAAATTGAAGACCCAGTGGAAGATGATGACCTTGAAGGTGATTATGATACTGAAATGGATGCAATGCCATCAGATGGAGTCGAAATGGATATGACTGCCGCTTCACATGAGAGAGTTATAAAAGTCTATCAAATGTTAACAGACGATGATGAAATTGAAGTTGTTGTTGATGAAGATGAAATTGAACTTTCAGTTAAGGAGCCAGGTGATTTCTTAATTAAAATGGATGATTCAGAAGACATTGGTGACGAACCAATGGATATGGATGTTGTTGATATGGAGCCAATGGAACCTGTGGGTGACATGGATGACATGGATGACATGGATGACATGGATGACATGGATGACATGGATGAAGTTATGTATGAAATTGCGTTGGGTGAAGATGGTGAATACCCAATGGGTGATGATGATGAATGCTTGGAAGAAGTGTACATGGAAGAAATGGTTGACGAAGATGAAGAGGTTGAAATGGAAGAAGGTATGGAAGAATTGGATGAAAAATTCGGTGTTGGTGGTAATATGAGCGTTGGTGCTCGCAGAAACCCACACGGACCAGGTTCTATTGGAGCCCCAGAGAATCCAAAATCTGAAATGTATGAATCTAAAATAATCAAGAAGTACAATGTTCTATTAACAGAAGCTAAACAGCTTAAGAATAAGAATGAAGAGTATAAAGGTGCTCTTAGAAAATTTAGAACAATGTTAGCTGAAACGGTTGTATTTAATTCTAACCTAACTTACGTAACAAAATTATTTATGGAGCATTCGACAACTAAGCAAGAAAAAGAAAACGTTTTCAAAAGATTTGATAGCGAAGTTTCTACACTTAAGGAGTCAAAACAACTCTATAAAAGAATTGCAAGTGAATTCGGTTCTAGAAAACCTATTAACGAATCAATAAGCAAAAAAATGAATAAAGAAGTTAACACTGGTGTATCTAAGCAATTAAATGAAAGTACTGCTTATGTAGACAAAGAAACCTCTAGAATAATCGGCTTAATGAAAAGAGTCGATAAAAGATAATAATAAAATAATAAAATAAAAACTAAAATTACATAAATTATGTCACATTTATTGAATTCTGGGCAAGTTGGTAATATCGGACTAAACCACATGAAACAAATCCGTAACCAAACCCAAGCAAAATGGAAATCTTTAGGATTCTTGGAAGGTCTTAAAGGTCACGTACAAGAAAACGTTGCTCAATTATTTGAGAATCAAGCGTCTTCTCTATTAACAGAAGCTACTGATGCAACATCTTCTGGTTCTTTTGAAACTGTTGTATTCCCTATAGTTCGTAGAGTATTCTCTAAGCTATTGGCTAACGATATCGTATCAGTTCAAGCTATGAACATGCCTATTGGTAAATTGTTCTTCTTTGTACCACAAACTTCTAATAGAGTTGATGGTTCTGGTACTGCTGGTGATTTCTATGCAGATGGGCCTACATTCTCTGCTCACACAGGAATGGACCAATTGCCAGATTGTGTTACTACTGGTGGATGCGTTGCAACACCTTTTAAAGTTAAAAATCTTTATGATTTATACTATAATGATGGATTGTTTGACAATTCAAAAGGAGCAATGACCCTTGTACTTGGTACTGGTGTTTTGAAAACTCTAGCGGCTAATGGTGAATTTAGTACTCCAACCCCCGATGAGTTATCTGCTTTACCTACTGCTACTGATGGTTCACTTAGAAGTGTAATTCTGGCGGTATCTGGTTTCTCAGATAGTAATAATGGTGGCACCGCTGGTAGACTAACTGGACCAGATGGAAATGAAATGGATAGTGAAGCGTTCTTAGCATCATTAAAGATTACATCTACATCAGCTTTAACTGACCAAGATGGTGCTGTTGTTGCCGCTGCTGGTGCAGAGGTACCATTCAGACTAGTTACACAAAAATATGGGTCTGGAATTGTTGATTATGGTGATATATGTGATAGTACAGGTGTTATGTATGTTGAACTTGACCTTACACACCCAGCAGTAACAACTTCAACCTATGATGGTTATGTTGGTATTGATGCAACAGGCACTACAATGTCTGGATTAAGTGGTGGAGATTTTGGAGTTTCTTGGGTTCAATATGCTTCTCTAGAACTGGAAACTGAACTAGGTGAAGTTTCTTTCAAACTTGACGAAGTTGTTGTTAGTGTTCAAGAAAGAAAATTAAGAGCTACATGGTCACCAGAACTTGCGCAAGATGTTAGTGCATTCCACAACATTGATGCTGAAGCTGAATTGACTGCTATGCTTTCTGAACAAGTTGCCGCTGAAATCGATAGAGAAATCTTGAGAGACCTTAGAAAAGCCGCTGCTGCTCAACTGAGATGGGATTATAACGGATGGAGAAAAGCTTCTTCTGCTGCAAGCCCTTATACTCAAAAAGACTGGAATCAAACGCTAATCACAAAGGTTAATCAAATTTCAGCTCAAATCCACAAGTCAACTCTTCGTGGTGGTGCTAACTTTGTTGTTGTAAGTTCTGAAATTTCAGCTATCTTTGACGATTTGGAATACTTCCACGTAAGTGATGCTTCCGCTGAACAAGACCAATACAACATGGGTATTGAGAGAATTGGTTCTCTTTCTGGTAGATACCAAGTATATAGAGACCCTTATGCTCCATCATATTCTATGATTATTGGACACAAAGGTAAATCACTACTTGATACTGGGTATATTTATGCACCTTACGTGCCTCTACAACTTACCCCTACAATGTATAACCCATTTAACTTTGCTCCTGTAAAAGGGATTATGACTAGATACGCAAAAAAAGTTGTTAACAACAGGTTTTACGGACATGTCAGAGTAGATGGAGTACCTACATTTAACATTGCAGAACTTAGATAATAGACTGTAAACAATATGTTACGAGGGGCAATCGAAAGGTTGTCCCTTTTTTATTTGTATTATTTTAAATTTAAATAATAGATTTAACGGTTTATTTCTTTTTTTAAAAATTTATTATTATATTTATATATATGAAACGCTACATAAAACAAAAACTTAGAGAATCTCTTATAAATGAAGAATTAAGTGATGAAGAATTAAATAACCTTAAAAAATTGGTTCAATCTGGTCAAGATGATAATATTGAAATGGCACTTGAGATTGCGAGTGGTCATGGTGAAGATATTAAGAATGAGGTATTCACATATTGGTATAATCAATCAGTCGATAAACAAACAGAACCTGGTAATAAAACATGGGATGACTTAAAAAAATTAACTAAATTTAATATAGACAATTTTGATATAAGAAATAATCATAATAGTCTAACAATACCAGATACAATTGGTAAGTTAACCAATTTGAGGGAGTTGATATTAGCGTTTAATGGCATAAAAAAGATACCAAGTTCAATTGGGAATTTAACAAATCTGAAGTGGTTGAATTTAATGTGGAATGGATTAGAAGAATTGCCAGATTCCATTAAATATTTAAAAAATCTAGAGTACTTAGGTTTAGTAGGTAACAAACTAATTACCTTACCAGAAGGTATAGATAAGTTAACCAATTTGAAGAAGTTGAGTTTACAAGTTAACCCAATTAGTGCTTCGGAGAAAGCAAGAATAACAGCATTATTACCAAATACAAAAATAGAATTTTGATTAATATGAAACACTACATAAAAAGAATACTATTGGAATCATTAAATGATTTGGTATATACTGATGGGAAATTCTTATCTAATGATGAGAAATTTAGGAAATATTTTAAGGGGTTAAGATTAAGTGATTATAAAAATAAACCTTACCCAAAGAATGAATCAGATAAGACCAATAAAGAACTTAAGTATTTAAAGAGATTAAAGAATAATAAAGATTTGGTTATGTCATCAGATGATATTATTGGTAGATTTAAGGTTTATTTTAATGAAAAGAATATTGACTATCCAAAGTTATTGGTTAAGGACCTAATAAGTGGTTCAAAGAACTTTATAATGAAATTAAAACATTTTTATAATAGACCAAGACCTAAACAAATAGCAAAAAAGATTGGCATTGATTTGAATTGTTCAAATATAAAATCAGCTAAGACACCATCTTATCCTTCTGGTCATACAGCACAATCACTGCTTATTGCAAATGTATTGGGTGATTTATACCCAAAACATAAGGATAATTTACTTAGAATTGCGGAAGAAATATCCAAAAGCAGAATGGTGGGCAAGGTTCATTTCCCAAGTGATGTTAAGTTTGGAAAAAAGATTGGAATTGCATTATATAAACAATATAAAAAAAATGGGAATTAACTATTATTACCTCTTAATTCACTTTGACTTACAATTTCAAAACTTATAACGTCCTTAACTGTTGTAACTTCCAAATTTGATTCAACCTTTATATCTAAATAATATATACCTGGAACCAAACTCAGTGTATCCAATAAGAAATAATTATAGTTATTAGCCATCTCAATATCTTGGAAATCTATAACAGTATATTCATTCCTACCTTCTTTCACATACAACCTATATTTTAGCCCATTTACGGACTGTTTTTGGTTTATGGTATATGGAACCCTCGTTGAGACAATAACCTTCCTTATATCCCCCTTAAATAAGCTCTCATCACGTTTTATACCAGTGACCGAAAGTCCAACCTTTTTGGGTAGCATATCATTATCACCAATATTATAATATCCGCTGCTATCCTTAAGGATAAAATCCAGTTCGATATTTGGTCTTGTCACCCCATTTATTGTTATTCCACTCCATATATCTGTAAACTGAATGCAGTCTGTATTATCTGAGGTTGTTGGAACATTTATATCTATACAATATACACCTTTTGTTAGATGCGTAACCGCACTTGGTGTATAAGCTGAAAACACATCATCATTACCATCCTTAATTAATGCACCAGGTTTTGTATCAAGATTTGTTGGTACACCATTAAGATTAACATAAAGAAATAGTTTATTGTCTTTATCTAAAAAGAAGTTATTTCTATCATCATTTATATGCCAATCATAGATTGTTTCAACATAAGGTTCAAAGAATGTTTGTGTATGTCTTGTGAAGAACCCGACATATTGAAATTCACTTGTTTCAGTTTCTTCAAGTGCTCTGGTGTATGCAATACCAAGACCATAGTTTGTATCACCAGTTAGGTAACCATTAACTACTGTTGTTATATCTATTTCAATATTTTCATTACCATGTTCAAAGTGTTGTGTTGCCAATACAACTGGTGAGCCAGAATAGACACCACTTCCACCCGACCATGCGGTATTTGTTTCGGATTCAAACCAATTTGATGGGCTATATGATTGTGACCCTTGACCAATATATCCACAATCACTATAATCATAACCACAACCCTCATCCCAATCTTGGTCAACGGGGAATAATATTAAATCAAATGAACAACTTCTTTTTTTACCAGAGCATGTTTTATTACCCATTAGTTCAGCATCAAATGCGCCAGTATTTGTCATTCTTAGTGTATGGGTTAATTTAGATAAATCAGTATATGTTCCACCAGTGTAGAATTGTTTAAGTCTTGTTTCATCAAATTGAAATATAAATCTTGTATATGATTGTTTCCCGTCAGAACCACCATAAAATAGTTCGGTTATTGGGTTTCCCCCAACATTAACCTTGCTACTTTGTATGAGTGTATTGTTTCGGTCAAAGAAAGTACGTATTACCATTTTTTTGCTTTATTAATAAATATCTTAAAATATTAATTAATTCGTATATTTTTTGATAACATGTCTTTTTCTAACTGTTCAGCTTTTTTAACGAAATCATTTAATGGTTGTGTTCCTTTATCTGTTCTATCTGTTGGTGGTTCATCACAGCTATTATGTACGTGACTAACAAAGGCTGATTTTAATAATTTTAAATATTCAACAAGCGTATCACCAAACACAAGAGGGTGTGCATCGTCTAAGATATTTTGTAGGGTTTCATTATTTATATATTCACTTTCTCTGGTATCTTTATTAACAATGGTTAGGTTGTCAAATTTTGGGGAACCCTTATATGTTAACAGATTGATTTTATCTGAAACAATATTTGTTACTGTAACATTTTTAGTATTATCATCATCGTCATTATAAGACATATTAGTTTTTATTTGGATGAAACCAGGAGTATTATAATTAAATATTAATGGGGCCCCTTCCACAAACTTACCAGCCCTAATTAAAACTTCACCACTTCTTTGTATTATGTCAGTATTATCTCTACCTTCTATTACAACATTTTGTGGGTTTTCATAAATACCATCAGCTTTAGGGATTTTACTAATTTCAACACCTGGAAATGTTAACCCATACATCATATTAGCCATTGAGGTTACCTCACCATCAAAATTTAATTTATCTTCAGAAGATGTTATTGGTCCAATATAAAATCTATCGGAAAATTTTTCATCTTCTCCAAATATAAAGACTATAACTCTTTCGTTTTCTTTGGGAACAATATTTAAAAACTTGGGTAATAGTGGGAAGCAATTAGGTAGTTCTGCATTTGATATTGGATTATCATATTGGGCACCAATAAGTCTAACCCTAATAGCGTGTCTATCAGCATTAAATCTTAAGTCTTTTTGTCTATCACCATCTTTATTGGTACTAACTTGAACCTTACCAACTTTCTTAACAATCCCAATTGCAATATTTTTAAATGGTGTTTTAAAATTAGAAGAACCATTTTGCCCACCACTAAATTTTCTACTTAAAGCCATTATTTATTTTCACCATTTAATCTATTCATTATAACCTTATTTGCTTTGGCAAATTCTTTTTCCATTTCCAATAGTCTATCATAATCATTTAATATTTTTTGTTTCAAATGCTCATAATCTATTTGCATTTGTTTAATATTAATTAAAATTTCATTATTGGGTTTGTTTTCGTAATTATTCATTATTAATTTTTTAACTAACACCACCACCACCACCAACATAAAGGATGTTTGCACCTTGACCAGCGACTGGTATTGGACCAGCAGAACCTGTTACTGTAACATTAATGGCACCTGGGTCTATAAGTACATCTACTTTAGCTTCTGTTTGAATCATACTAACAATTTCTTCAGCAATTATAGTAAGTTTTATAGCTTCTTTATTATCACCGTTGGAAAATACATTTCCCATTGATACCCCAGCTTCAGATTCATATCTTGATATCATTCTGGCGGCTAAGTTTCTAGCACTCATACCTGGTCTTGAATTCTTACCTACCAATAGAAGTGGTGGTGGGATTTGTTGTGCTGGGGTTTGAACCAATTTAAATGCCCCAAGTATGATATTTAATATATTACTTATAGAACTTAAATCTGGTTGATTATTTAATGATTTATCTGTTGGTCTACAATCTGACATAACTTATCTTTTTCTTATTAATGCAATTATTTCTGGTGGCACAGAAAGATAACTAAGTATTATTGATACATAATTTTTCGCTTTTTCAATCCCATCATCTATATATTTTTGTGATAATTTTTCCATAAGTATTTTTAATACAAGACTTAAAAGTAATTCAAGTATAATGTTTCTTATTATCTCTGCAACACTCTTAACGAGTTTTCTATTTTTTTTAATAAAATCAACGGCACCATTATAACCATTAGTTTGACCATAAATTATTCTATGGTTTATCGCAAAAAGAGTTATATATTTTGGTGATATAACTAAGGACATGATTATCCTCGTTAGTTTTTTAATTATTTCAGTAAAGAAATCAGTTTTTATTGTTAAAATATCTTGTGGATTATCAGAGAACGATGCTTGGGTATCGGCAAGATTATCCAATGATTCCAATATGGCTTTACTTTCTTCTTGTTTATTTGGCACACCATTAACTGTCGTATCGTTAATTGTATTTTGAACATCATTAAGGTCAGAAGAAGTTATTGATGTTGGTATATTACCACAAGTTTTAATAAAACTAATACCATTTTTTTTATTGTTAACTTCTTCATCAATATCAGCAAGTGTTGGGTTGTCAAATGTAAAAAAATTATCACTTATGATATCATCTTCTGAATCTAATACACAATCTAACACATGTTTAAATTCTGCTTCAAGTTTTAATTGTTTCTTACTCTTATTAATGTTTGGTGATGAACTTATTGAACCAAATAACTCTTCAAAAATCATATTTATCATTATTGTTGAGTCTAATGTGTTGGGTGCTCCAAACATGGTAAGACTATCAATAAAGTCATTATTAAAATCAGTAAGTGTTTTATCTATGTAAGACTGACTTGTTGTAAATTTTAAAACATTATTTTCGGTTGTTGATGTTTCTAAAAATGTTGTTTCAAGAATATCAGCATTTAGGGTAGATTGCCCCCAGTTTTCTGGTGTTCCATTATTTTGTATTGTATAATATAGATAGGTATTAAAGTCTTGGCTATTTACGCCAGGAGGGACATTTTTATATATTAGGCTACCTTCAAGACTGTCTGGATTGACTTTCATTATATTAAAAAAGTCTATATCAGTAACTTTAGTCTCAACCCCAGACCCACCATATTTAAACCAATCTGGTATTGATGGGTTTACACTACAAGACACTAATTCTTTTAAATCTTTTTTTATCCCATCTTTAACAGAAACTTCTATTTGTGGTAACTTAAATGATATTGTATCAACAACAAATTCTTTTAGAGCTTCAAAACCTACTAATGAATTTAATAAATCTATGAGAAATTGAGCACTATTTGTACTATTACTAATTGATGAGAATGAATTAAAATCTGGTAGTTTTGGTAACCCACCATTTAAAACATTTAAAGCCGCAATATTACCAAAAACATCTTTTTTCTGGTCTATTATACCCATATCTCATATTATTATAAATTATTATCATTATCATTAGTTGAATCTTCAATCATTTTTCTTATGGATTTAAAGTCTTTAAGGGATACTGTACCACTATTTCTTTCATCCATAGTTTTTTGAATATCACCACTATGTTTAATTATATCGGTTTGTAATTTAGCAATTTCTAACTTTATCCTTATTGCAGAATCTTTAACCTTTAATGCGTTATTCCTTTCTTTAGCTATTTTGGTTAGGTCATCAACATCTTCTGGTTCTGCCGAATTTGTTAATTCATTAATATTTTTTTGTGCATCATTTATATTTGAACATGCATCATTGTATGTTTCCTGTAACAGACCTTCTAGGCTATGCCTATTATTCGTCTTTATCTGTTGTTTTTTTCTTCTTGGCAAAATATAAAAATTTAGTTTCAATTGTTATTTTAAGTAATTACCTCACATAACAATAAATATAAAAAAATAGTTTTTTTATGATATCCCATTTTCTAACCCATCTAATTTTATTATATTATAAAGTATTTTATATCTTTTCATACCTATCCTAATGTCTTTAGTACTTAGGTTGGTATAGTTCCTCATGCTGGCTAAAACGGTATTTTTGTTAAATTTATTACCACCATCCATAAGACCAAGTGTTCTTTCCCAGTCACCGAGTATATCTATTAAAGCTAAACCGATTTTTTCTTCATTTTCGGTTAGTTTTTTCTTTTTAGATAACGCTTCACCAGTTAATTCTTGTTTAACCCCAACGATTAATTTTTTAATAAAAAGATTAATCGTATAATCGTTATCCTCAAGTTCATGCTGAAACTCTTCTTTTTTCTCTAACTCTGAAGTTATATCTTCATAGGAATGCATCCTTTTAAGTTGTTTTTCATCGTTTATTAGTAACCCAAGCATATAATTTTTACATATGGTACCATAATAAGAGTAAGCCTTTGGTGTTTTACCATCCTTATTCTTCTTATGTGGGTCAAATTTGTGAGCTTTTGTCATTAAGAAAGAAAGGGTGTCGGAATGTAAATCTTCAAACGTTTCACCCTTTCTATATAATTTATATTTCCTAATTATTGATTCAATCATTTTATCAAGTGGGTCTCTGAGCCACTTATTATAGATTGCATTCCTTTCATGTTCATCCTCAGTTTCTAAAAAACGTAAAACAGCTTCTTCTTGTTCGGGACCAAAATATAGGGCATTTACCCTTTTTCTTCCTCTCTTTTTTGCCATTTATCGTTAATTTTCATCATAGGTTATTTCTCGTTCATTTTTGAAATAATATTCTTTCTTAGCCTGTGAAAGCCACCACTTGGCTTCAACTGGGTTCATAGTTTTTTTATAGTCATTAAAAAGTGACCCTTCTCTTTGGTTCATATGCTTATACCCAAATCTGGGTATTACCATAATCTTAACATCATTGAAGGTTAGTCTAAGTAAGAATTCATAAATAAATGTTAATTTCATATTTGATTTAAGACCACCAAAATCATTAAGTATTGATTTTTTGATTGCCATACCATCAATATTAAAATTTTCATAAGTTAATAGTGAATTATTATCTAAAATACCTAATTCGTCTGAAAAGCTATTAGCCCAAACCGCTTCATTGGTTAGACCCATAAAATCACCATTTTCGTTAACGTCAACGATTATTGGTATAAACATTTCAATGTCATTATGTGCGGCTTTATATTTTACAACATTTTCTATCCATTTGTTAGATAATTCATCATCCATTTCAAGAAAGATAAACCATTCAGTTTCTAATTCTGTTACACCATAATTTAATTGGCTTTGAAAATCTGTTTTACCTGGATTAAATACAATGGTCGTTTTATCCTTTAAATCACCAAAATCAAAATCCTTCAATGTTTTCTCAGCATCAGAACCTTCTGGTACTACAATCATTAATGAATCTGGTTTTAATGATTGGTCATTAACACTACCTATAGAATTCTTAAATAAATTAATGGATTGTTCATCTTTTAATTCATGTACAGGTATTATAACGGTTATATCATTTTTTTTCATATAAATTTAATTTGTTTTGTAATTATTAAACCTTTTCAGTTTCTAATTTATTTATTTGTTCAAGAGCTTGCTTATACTCTTCTTTTCTATTGTTAATTAATACTGTATAAACTTCTTCAATAGCTTCTTTTTGGTTTTCTGGAGTATATTTACCCTTACTTGATTCCATGGCCTTAAGTAATTCAGTTGGGACTGAATCTTCCAACCAAACTTTCATATATGTTGATATTAATTCTGGTATATTAACATGGGTATTGGTCCAAACCCCATTATTTTTAATAACTGGGTTATTGTTAGCATCAACATCCTCCATCCATTCTGGTACCAATGCTGGTATCTTACCAATTACTGGAGTATTACATTCCATGGCTTCCAATGGGAAGGTACCAAAACCAGAATTATCATCAATCCATACAGCTAAACAAGATTTACCCAATTCATCAGCAAATTGCTTCCTTGATAACCCTCTTAGTTCTTTAAATGTAACCCATTTATATAATGGATATTGTAAGTAGAACATCTTAGCTATTTTAGCGGCAATACCTTGTTCTCTGGTTAGTATGGTGATTACTGGTATCTTAGGTTTTTTTGAGTCCTTAAAGTATTCTGGGATGGATACTGGAACTATATGTGTTTTTATTGATGGGAAATAACTCTTTAATTGTTTAGCTTGTTTTTCACTGGTAGTTATAACATCATTAAACCCATAATCTGTCCATCTTCTACCGACTGGTAGTAATTCCAATGCGTAATCATAACTTTGTGATAATACAATTTTTTTGCATGGGAATTTTTTAACTTGGTCCATCACATTTGCAAATACTTCTGGTATGATTATGAAGTCTTGTGGACCAATGTTTAATTGTTGTGATTCTATGGATATGTGGGGTAACTCAGCATATTCATTGCCAAGCCAATCCGCAAGGCCCATACCTTCTTGATTACCTCTTAGCTTATAGTCATTTTTTTCATGGAGTATATAAGCATTATACCCTAATTCATTTAGTATTTTAACATGTTCATAGATGGTGGCAATACCAGCTGTTGGGTTACCCTTAGTGTCAAGGGTAAAGAAATATAACCCGAAGCTTTTATCATCCAACATAGATAAAATAGTGTTTATTTGTTCCTTTTGTTCCAAATTTTTTGTCATTTTATTAAGATTTAAATTTATTATTCAATTTCTTTTATTATTCCGTATTCTATAAGTGTATTAAAACTTATTTTAAATGGTAGTGAGGCTGAATTTAATGCTCTTTCAATACCTAATGCATCATCAAAATCATTATCATAACTTAAAAGAATTTCAATGAGAACCTTTATTATTTCATATCTGGTTAAATCAATTTCTTTTGGTTTGTGATATTTTTTTGTTAAAACAACTTTTTCTTGGAGTTTGTTTTTTGCATCATAGATTTCTTTTGTTTTAACTTCTTCAACTTCTCTTATTTGTGATTTATCAAAACTTAATAACTCGTCAACTTTTTTAAAGTCAAAAATATAGTTTATACCAGCTATACTTAACATATCTTTATTTTTATTCGTAAATTGTTATTTGTTTGTTTAGTATGTTATCTCTAAGTTCCTCATCCTTTATAAATTCCAATATAGAATCAAGTGTAAAATCTGAAGAATTAGAGTCATTATAACTAGTATTTATCTTAACCGAAACTTTATTTTCTGGCTTAGATTCCAAGGCTTTTGGGTTGGCAGTTATTAATACATCAATACCATCCCAGTAGTCTTCATAGTTTTTAACAAACCTAATATTTTTTATTTTGCATGACAATTTTGATAAGAAGAAAAATGTGGCTGGAACACTTTTTATTATTTCTCTTGACACGATTTCAATTTCATGTTCTTCCTCATCTTCAATATCCATTATTAAATTATTAAATGAATTCATTATGTTATCATGTAATTGGTCAGCATGTCCAAATATTTCTAATGCTGCTTCATCATAAATAAACTTATTCATTTTATCAATGGTATCAAATTTAAAATATTCAATAAGGTCAAAGTTAATTATTTGGTCTTCGGTTAAATCAACCGACCCAATATACTTTTCATATGTGTATGCTAATTGCCCTATAAAATCCCTTAAAACCTCATTAAGTGTTATACCTATCCTAGCCAATGTTTTCTCTTTTAAAAGTTGTTATTGGTAGTAATTTAATGAAAATATATTTAATGTAAATGTTTAGGAAAAATAATTATTCAACATCATTACTAACGGTTTCATAATTATTAAGTATCTTACTTATTATAGGATTTCTAACAATATCATTGTTGTCAAATTGAAAAAAACCAATCTCATCAATATTCCTATGCCTTTTCATTGCATCATATAGACCACTTTGTTTAACATTTCTAAACCTATCTGATTGGTCAAGGTCACCAGATATAACAAACTTACTATTTTCACCTATTCTTGTTAGGAGTGTTTTTACTTGTTCTGGTGACATGTTTTGTGCTTCTTCCATTATGAGGATAGCATTGTCTATTGATTTGCCTCTAATGAATGCTAATGGTTCAACCATTATTAGTTCTAACTGAACTAATTTAAGTCTATTTGGTTTACCTATTATCTTATCTATTATATCTATGGATGATGCAACATATGGTTCCATCTTTTCTTTCATGTCACCTGGGAGGAAACCATGTTTTTCACCAGCTTCCACAGCTGGTTTTGATATTATTATCTTATCGTATGGGTTTGTTTTGTTTTGGAGTAGTTCAATTGCTCTAGCAATTGTTATGTAGCTTTTGCCCACACCAGATGGTCCAGCGGCAATAACTATTTCTTTTTCAGATATTAGATTTGCAAATTCTCTTTGTCTTTTATTCTTACACTTAAGTCTATATCTGGTTGTTAATATTTCATTAACTATATCATTATATGTTTTAATTACTTCATTTTTTGTTTTACTAGTACTTCTTTTACTGGGTTTAGCCATGAACTATTTTTTACGTTCTTTATTATTATATTTTTCGTCTAACTTCTTAACACGATACTTCTCTAATAAATATTCACCATCTACAATAACTTCACATTTAAACTTTAAAACATAGTGACCATCAAACTCAATTATCTTATCAAACTCATTAACCTTATATTGAAATTGGTAAAAATCTTTACACCCTAAACTCTTGTATGTTGTAAACCCAATTGCTTTAATATCTAATATACTGGCGGTTTTGGGGTTAGCTATTGCTCGTTGTATTTCAGCAATTAGTAGGTTAGTTTTTTTATCATATTTATCTGGGTACTTACTTATATAAAACTCTATAAGTTTTTGTTTATCGGTAATACTTCTGATATTTAACTTTTTGGTAAACTTTTCTATTTCAAACTTAGGTCTTAGGTCTCTAACTATTTTTATAGGTTTATCTGTTTTAATTAGTGAGTGATAGTTTTCGTTATCAATTTCACCTGTTGGGGTTAATACATCATCACCAACAACATCTAGAGTACTTAGGGTTATTTCTTTATTGTTTATAACTAATTCAAGTGGGTAATTATCGTGAGTATCTAATTTAACTTTTATTAGAAGTGATTTTTGTTTTTTATCTGTTTCTTTTTCTACTGAAAATGATTTATCACCATCTGGGTTGGTTGATATATGTTTTATTATTAACTTATCTGAGGCATTAAGTATTTTAAAAAGTCTCCATCTTAGGTTAGTAACTTCTTCTGTAACCTCACCTCTTATAAGTGAATCGGCAAGTGTACCTTGTAAGTGTCTTTGGTGTTTTTGTGTATCGGTACCTATGGAGATGTATTCTTGACCCAATGAATTTTTTTCAACATTGGATAGTGCCACAGATAGTGCGGTAAATTGTTTTTTAATCCACTTGGTTAGATTTTTCATAGTTTTTTTCATTGTAATAATACTAGTAAAAACCCAAAAAAAGTAAATATTTAGTTTTTAACTAAGTGTGAATATTTATCTAAATTATTAAGTAAATATTCTGGGTAAGAATTATCTATTTGAACTAACTCTAATTTACCTCTAAAGAATGGGTCTATTAGATTATTTATATTATTTTCTATTGAATCAATAACTCTATTGTTTCTCATAGCTAAATCTCTGGCAGAATATGATAAAATCTTTTTCTTAACCATTTCTTTACCACCCATAAAGCTAAAGTGCCATCCACCGTTTGGTAACTTAATACTTAAAGAGGTGTCACCTCTAACTTCGTTTAGTGATAATCCTTTAAGTTTTTTATATGTTAAAATTTTAGTGCCGTACCAATCCCTTTGTTTTAATACATTTATATAGTAATAATAAGTTATTTGGTTTAGACTATAAATTTTAGTTAAATCTAAATCATTAATATTTTTTATTATTTCTGGGTTTGGTATTTCATCCAAATCTGAAAATAATATAATATCACCATCCTCACAATTAATTAGTGGTCTTCTGATACATTCTTTCTGAAAGAAATCCCTACCATAGTCTGGTTGTGTACGTCTATTGAATCTATTTGTTTGTTTTATAATATAATCATAAATATTATTCAATTCAAAATTATCTGTCTTTGGTAGGTTTGTAAAATCATTTGGGGTGTCATGTACTTTAAAATGAATAATCTTATCTATAAATTTTGAATACCTTTCTTTATTTTCTTCAAAGTAAAATGGTTTATCTTCCCCAGAATGTGTGACACTAGATTCTACAATCACGAAATAGTCAACATAATCATAAAGGGTGTTAAGTCTTACCTCTAAGACATCTAATTCATTAAAAAAATTAAAACAGTCGTATGTTTTTTCCATACTATAATATACCTTTTAATTTATAATAGTCAATAGCCTCATCTTTACACGTTTGATAATCACATAAGTTACCTTCTCTATCAAGATAAGTAAATGTAGTTGTATACATGTCACCAGTGGCCCAATAACCATCGCTAACATTATGTCTAGCCCAATATTTTGGTGCGATTATAATATTAGCATTTGTATTAAGCCATCCACACCACCATCCGAATGATGAATTGGAAAGGATAACCCATTTAGCTTGATTAACAACATAAAAATCAAAGCCAATATCAACATGTATTGCTTGAATATCAAATGGCATATATGTCTTAGCGAAATTAGGGTCATCACTAATGATAAGAAACTTCATATTTGGATTATTCTTTTTCATGTGATTAATAGCGTTAGCCCAATACTCTCTCCTAGCCATTACATTTCTCATTAATTTTGGTAGTTTATACTCACCACCTCTAAAGTTAATCACACAAAGATTTTCATCAAGAGCTATTCCACGATTAGAAAGTATCTCATCATATTGCTTTTTATATTCATCTTTAATCTTAAACCATTCAAGAATTTCATCTCTTTTATGTAGGATATAATCTTCAGATTGGTATATACCACCAGCAGCACCATTATCACCAAGTATGATTGTATTATCTTCTATATCATAAACGCATTTGTTAAGCATGGTAATATTAACAATATCACCATTATGGTTATAAGTTTTCCATGGCTCGTAATATTCATTTATGATACCAGTAACAGGTTTACCAAAATCGACATCCATAAAATACATTTGATTCATACCTTTATGATAGTCATGGCTTGGTGTAGGGTTTATACTCCATTCATATCCCTTATGTTCTGCAATGGTTCTACATACAGCATATTGCCACATGTGATTTCCTAAGTTGCCTGTTAAGTTTGTTGTAATCATTTTATTATATAATATTAAAAATTAATTCATTATTAAGTGGTAAGTCATTTCTAATACCAAATATATTACCTCCAGCACCTGTTGGAGATACAACGTTATCTATAAATGAGATAATCTTATTGTCTAATTTAACCAATGATTTATTAAAATCAATATCCGAAACACTTTTATTCTTATGTTGGTTTAAAGCTTTTAATAATCTTGCCTCAACCATTAAATAAAAGTTATAATTGGTTAATAATTCAGTGAATTGTTTTATACCACCATTATATTCTATTTGTAAATATTTTATCTTATTATTTTTAATTGTATTTAATCCACCAAGTATTACATTATAATCTAAACCTTCAACATCTATTTTAAGGAAATCTATTTCATTAATATTATTTTCTATAACGTAATCATCTAATTTTTTTAAATCGTATCTTTCACCAGTATCTTTAGATGCTACACACCAATGTTTAACAAATGCTTGTGTGTTTTTATAATAAACAACATCACTTTCATTCTTATCACTTAAGCCAACTTGGTTTAAATGAATATTATGTTTTTCTATTTTTGAAACTTTTTCTTCCAGCTTATTAAAGAATACTATCTCTGGTTCAAAAATATGATATTCAATATTTGGATTTATTTCATAATAATTTAAATCCGTTCTAGCACCAACATCAAATACAACATTAAGTTCATTAGATAAAGTATTAAAAATACTTAATTCTTCATTTGGTATTTCAGTCATATTAATTATATTTTTTATTGAAAATGTAACATTCTAGTCTTTCAATCATCCATGGTGCGGTGTCATCGTTTTCAAGTAATTCAACCACTTTACCATAGAATTCTTTACTTCTAATTTGTACAGTTTCTTTTGTTATTCCAAAATGACCTCCAGGTATAAATTCATATACTGGTGGTTTATTACAATTAAACAGTTTAACCCAATAACTATCAACGTTTATTTTAGGATTTCTATCTTGTGGTAATCCATTAGATTGGCAAATTAAAACATTTCCATTGCCATGTTGGGTTGATGGTACTAATTTCCACATAATACCTCCCTTTGGTCCTGGTTGTTTAATTGTATTAAAATGGAACCCGTAATACCCATCAATTTTTAAAGCGCATCTTTCTCCCCAAGTTTCATTATTTATAACTTCGATAACATCTTCCCAATGGTCAAATGGATAATCTTGAACAAAAAATGTTATATCAGATAAATTATTATAATTATCATATATATGTTTAAAGAAAGTATGGACACATCTACCCTTATTGGGTTCCAACTTTATTTCACCATCAAAAAGTAGTGAAACATCACCTTTGCGATAAGTTATAACTTTAATATTATTATTAACCTTATAAATCCAATCCAACTCTTTATCGTATGCGGCTATTACTAATTCCTTGTTCATAAGTAACTTTCTAAATATATGAATTTATCTTTATCTTCTTTGTGATGTTCATCAAAGAAATTAATTATTATACTAACTTCATCTTCATTAAAAGTTTTGTCATAGTTTTTAAGTTCTGATGATTTAGTTATGTGACCAGGTGTAATTGGTTTTTGTAATTTTTTAATAATACCTTCAAGTGTTGAATTATTATATTTCTCTTCTGGGACTTCTAACACTTCGTAAGTTCTAAGAATATATTCTTTTGGTGTTGTAAACCATAACTCAAGAGGTAAAATATCTTTAGTGTGTGGTAACCAATCATAGTATATCTTAATAGCCATATGACATTCTTGTTCTAAACTTTGTCTTCTACCCTTAAAGGTCCCATCACTTTCTAATAAAGAAGTATATGGTTCACCTTGAACTTTTGTTAAGAATCTTTTAGTTGAAGCCATTTGCTCTCTGAAGTCTCTTTTACTTGAGATAATCATATCTGAAGAGTTTAAAGCTTCTTGAGTGAAATAATGAATGTGTCTAACATTCTTAAATTGAGTTTTAGCGATTTCAACCAATAAGTGACTACCAGTTCTACCCATTGATGCTACAGTTATTTTTGTTTTATTGTCCATAATATTTTAATTTAAAAAACTGGATATTTAGAATTTGTACCTATGTGTCTGTGAAATGCAAATGGTTTAACCCCCCTTATTTCTGGTATCATTGTTTCATGTGAAAAATACTTTGCAATACCAATGTCAGCGAATTTACAACCATTCTCTTTGTATATGTGTCTGTAATTTACAGCGATAAAACCATCTTCATTATAATACCCATGAAATGGTTTCCATTCTAAGTTCTGCTCTATTGGTAAATCTAGTAATTTTTTACTTCTAATGCTAACGCTATTACCAACTCTAATTAACTCCCCGTTTATATCTCTATACGAGAAATCATCATTGGGTATTGGCCATGGGGCACCAATATAATCGTAATCTAGAAATTCATCTCTCCATGAACTAGCATTAACAATAAAACCGTCATCATGAATAAGTATACAAAATTCTGTATCAACATGTTTTGGTAATTCATATATTGCAGCATAATTCCATTCATCTATATTAGACATTTTAGGACACAACTCATGAGTTATACCTTCTGGCAAATTATCTGGTTTCTCACTAGAAACTAATTTAACAGAACCAAATTCGATATCTTTACAACTATATTGTATTGCATCTATTGTTGCATCATATTTTATTGATGTAAGTGCTATGAGTGTTACATTTTCTAATTTAAGCATATCTTTCATGTAATATTGTGCGTTCTTTATCTTTTAAACTTTGTGGTATAGTATCTGTAAGTCTAGCACCCCAAGTTCTATTTACTACTGTTATTTCATCTAATATATATGGTTTACCATATTTTAAATATAACTTTTGGTAGTAATCAATATCCATATACCAATTTAACCCCTCATCAAAGAAAAGTAAAGATTCATTTTTAAGTGTTAAACCACTAGGGCAACCCATTAGGTTATGACCAGTCCATTGATGGTCTACCCATCTAGGGTTATAAAGTTTGTAAAAGTCTTTCCCAGTTTTGCTATGATAAAACTTACTCATGAACCATTTTACTTCTGGATTATCATCTATAAAATCATGTTGAATCCGTAATGAATTATTATTATATAAAAAATCATCTTGAAATAAAACCTTAATATATTTACCATTACAAAACTTCATGGCGTTATTTATATTTGGGCTGATAATACCTCTACCGTTCTCATTAACAACATACACCATATTAAGTTTATCACTCCATTTGTTATAAACTTCTTTAATTGTATCATCTATACTGTGGTCAGAAATGATAACCTCAAAGTCCTTGAATGTTTGCGTGTATAATAACTCTAAACTAAAGTTTAGGAAATCAACACCGTTACCATTATACCCATATGTTGGTATTGCAATCGAAAAAAATGGTTTCATATCTCTATTTAGTTTACTTATATTCATGGATAAATCACTCGGAATGTGTGGTGGTTTTAATATTTTACCAACATTTGGTCTTGTTCTTTTTGCTAAATCATATGTTGTTTTTATTTCAGTACCAACATTATATAGACCAGATAATCCATTATTTATCATTTGTATAATAATATCACCAATAACATCAACGTAATCTAAATTTCCAACTCTATCTGTCCAAGCATTTTCATATGGAAATGGTTTTGGTACTTGAGTGCATCTGCATAATAAATAATTATTTGACCTTAATTGAACTAGACCATCACTCAACAACTTAGTATATCCATACCAATTATCACAATGAACTGGTACGTCTTCTTCTGAAGCATTATGTGGTGAACCAGTGTACACATAATCTGTTGAAATATGAACTAACTTTATATTACTCTCATTACAAAAATCAATTAATTTATCAACAAAAACGTAATTAGTATCCCAATGACTTGTTTTATCTGTACTATACGTATCTGTATTGGCAATACAATTTACAATTACATCATAATCATTTGGTAATGTATCTACGTTATTAGTATTAAACCCATCTTTTTTCCTAGATATATAATCCCACCCAGTTTGATTTATAATCTCACCCCCTAACAAACCATCTCCCAACACCAATATTTTATTTAATCCACCCATTTAGTCTTAAAAATTTTATCAATATAATCAAAAACCGATTCATCATAATGTGGTGCCGCACCTAAAAAGAAAACTTTATCTAATACGGTATTTCCATTTGGATAATCTTCTAAATCACCTAAGTGTGAATAGCCTGGATGCATAAGAATATTACCAGCAAAATAATTTCTAGTTTGAATCATATTATCTTCTAAAAATGATACTAATTTATTCTTAAGTGTTTTATCTTCACAAATAAATGGTGTACCAAACCAACATGTGTCTGCTTTACTTAACATTTTAACGGAAGTTAACCCAGATACATATTTTAATAAAATTTGTTCAATGGTCTTCTTACTATGTTTTCTGTTTGTGTCAATTTCTTCAAACTTATCTAATTGAACTAACCCGATAGACCCTTGTAAATCCATTGGTTTTAAATTATACCCCATGTTTCTAAACACATATTTATGGTCAATAACACCATCGTAACCATCTAACCAATTATCAAATCTCTTACCACAAGTACCGCATGAAAGTAAATTGGCAGAACCCACACAATAGCAATCTCTACCCCACCAAGCAAAACTAGTGAACTCTTTTTTCAAACCTTCTATATCTGTACAAATAATACCACCTTCACCTGTTGATATATGATGTGCTGGGTAAAATGATGATGACCAAGCCACATAATAATCACTTAAATGTTTACCATCCCATTTCGTACCAATACTATCACAACTATCACCAATTAATTTTAAGTCATGTAATTCACAAAGTTCTTTTAAATAATCCATATCTGGTGGGTTACCTAAAACGGGTGATACAAAAATACCCTTAGTCTTACTAGTTATTTTTTCTTCTATTTTAGTTACATCAAAATTTAATGTATCAAATTCAATATCAACAAAAACTGGTTTTAAACCATTTTGAACTATAGTTGATATCGTTGTGGGGAAGCCTACTGGTGATACAATTATTTCATCACCATCACTCCACTCAAAAAACTTTTTAAGACCAGCAATTAACACCAAATTTGCCGAACTACCAGAATTAACCATTTGTCCAAATCTTGACCCAAAATACCTAGAAAATTTTCGCTCAAATTTATATACGTTTTCACCAGCAACAACCCATTTACCAGTTATAAATGTCGAAATTGCGGCCATTATTTCATTTTCATCCCAATATGGCCCAGAATATAAAACTTGACTTTCACCAGGCTTAAAATTTTTATTATATAAATATTTTGGTTTATTTTCCTTTATGTAATTTCTTAAATCTAGTAATATGTCATTTACGTTACTCATAATGTTACTTTTTTTATATTTTTAACCAATTATTTAAATATATATCTTGTGTGTCTTTTGGACCTAAAGGGCCGAACCAATTTTTAGGGGAAATTACCGTATTATTATGGTAAGAACATAGATACCCACCCCACCAACTAAAACTACTATTAGCTATTATTTGATTATCACATAACACCATTAAATATAAATCATCCATCTCATTTGTAAATGGTGAATAATGGATATTAGGTCCCTTGAAATTATTTTTACACCAATCAATATCATCAGATACAAAAATAAAGTCACCATCACCAATTAGTCTCATCGCTTTTTTATAATATTCAATACTACATGAGGTGTGAAAATTTGGTTTATTTAAATAATCACCCCTTCTAACATGAATAGATGTTACTATATCAAAACCACTCAATGTTTTACCAATTTCCTTTATTTTATCGTCATCACAATAAAATAAAGCTTTAACTTCATCTTTATACTTATTAAAATATTTTTCTGACTGAAAATCACCATTCAATATCAAATTATCATTTTTTGGTAATTCCGCATATGAAAATTGTTTTTGAGTGTATTGTTTAAATTTTTTAAAATCTAAAGGTATATTTTTAATTTTTTTTAATATATTATCTTTATACTTATTAGAGGTATTACCTTGTGCTGGTGTATGGCATTGTTCAAAATCAAACCCACATTCAACCCCTAAGTCTTTACTTAATGAATATGCCGCAGATATCTGGAACATTTGGTTACCCAAACCACCTTGTAATTTACTGGTTATCATTATCTTTCTAGTTTTTGATACTTTTCCTTTTGTCTGATTCTGTTGGCGTGGTCCGTTACCATACCCATATTAACCTTATGTTCGTTTATTGGGTTACCTTCGTTGTAAACGTAATTAACTTCTGTCATAAATCGGTAATGCTCTTCAGTTGCCATCTCTAACATTGGATACATGAAACATAAATCACCACTCCATTGCCAATAGTCACCGTTTTCATCTTTAAGGTCTGATTCTTTTATTGCTCTCCATAGAAATGGTCTCCAAGTTCTAATATGTGATGCTGTGAACCTTGAGTTTCTTAAATTATGAAAATTGGTTTGTGCGCTTGAGAAGCCAGGTGCCCCTCTAGAATATCTAAAACTACCATTAGCTATCCATACATCATCATCACTATATAGTTCGGCTATTCGCTTAAAAACGTTTCTATCTGGTAAAAAATCATCTCCATCGACTTCAATGCAAAAATCATTATCATCTATATTCTCATTGTATCTAATTACTTTATCAAAGTTACCAGCTTGATATAATTTTTTTTCGTTATCGTCAATTAAAATAAATCTATCATCTCCTTCAATCATTTTTTTGACTAATTCTACTGACCCATCAGTTGATAAATCATGTGTTATATAACAAGTGTAATCTTTATAAGATTGTGCCATTATTGACCCTAAACATCTTTCTATGTATTCTTCTGCGTTGTAAAATCCTGTTAAAATTATCATATTAAATTATATATTTTTTTATTATTTTATTAGTGTAATTTTTTCGTGTTATCCCTAAGTCATTTATTGCTATTTCTATTATATCACTGTTTGGTGTTGTCCAGTTACTTACCATTTTATTTTCAACAAAATCAACTATTGGTTTAATACCTAAATTATTACTGACATGTAATACTATATCATTAATGTTAAGCTTTTCAATATGTGATAGATATATAGTTCCAGAATCAACTTTATTAATACAGTAATTAACTATGTTTACCATATCGTCAACATCTAATAATGCTCTATCTATTCCTTTAAATAATTTTATTCTATTATTTTTTTTTATGTTGTTAGTTATGTATTTTATTAAATTAGTATTATTGCCATTAAATCCTATTATTTGAGGCACTTTAAATATTAGGTAATCTTTTGATTTTGATTTAATTAATTCCTCCGTTCTTACTTTATGATTGTAGTAATCATTATGAGAAATTCCAGCTAATATACTACTAAAATAAACAAACTTAGATTTTTTATATTTAGATATCGTATCTAAAACTAAATCGTTTTCTCTTTTAAAATCTTCAGGTTTGTTGGAACTTGAACTTGATACTCCAGAAGCAAATATTAAAACATTGGAATTTATTTCTTCACATTTTTTAAATGCTGAACCTATTAACCCATTACCAATTATCATTAGTTTATAATTTTAATGCGTTTATTTAAATAATTTCGATAGTCTTTAATATTCTCATCATCAGTAAAAAGATAAAATCTACCAACACCAGTTCTTAAATTAAAATCACTTAACCTAGAACCTCTGCTTTTGCATCTACGCAAATGATTTTCTAGACCAATATATTTATAATGTAACATTTTTAAGTCTTCTTCATGATACATTTTAACTTCACCAATTGGATTTGCCATATGAGCACCTAAACTATAATTTATTTCTTTAATTTTATTGCAGTTAAACATCATTGGTTTATTAAGTACATTTGTTGGTACACCGTATTTAACAATAGATAATAAATCATCATCTGATTTTAATATCAAATCTTCATCAGCTATCATATGCGAACCGTGTGGTTTGAAAAATGTATATCCCTGTTCAAAAACTCTAGTTAAAAATTCTTCCATATTTTCATTGTACAAAAATTCATCGGAATCTCCTAATATAACATAATCAGCAATACCTTCGCTGATTTTCCACACATTGTTTTTCAAATTCATGTGCTTGTTGTCGTCAAATTTTCCTTTAGAGTTGTAATCAATTATTTCAGTATTATCAAATGAATTAACAATATCTCTAGTGCTATCGTTAGACATATTATCTATGATGTATATTTTTTCACAGAAATTAGAATAATACCTTAATAAATGTGGCATTATATACTCTTCATTGTGACAAATAAAATATGCATGTACTATTGGTTTTTTCATAACTTTAATAATTTAACCCATTCTTTAATTATTTCATCATTAGTTAAACCAATAACATCATGCTCTGTAGCTTTATTACCATAAAACTTAGTACCATTCGTTTCACATTCATCCTTAACTAATGATGCCACCTCACTTTTTGATGATAAGAATGCCGCACCAATCATATCATACATCTTTTCTTTGTCACTCACAAATCCACACTCAAAAACATTATCATGTTCATCAATTAATGGTTTTACCACACTATTGTAATAATGAACATCACTAACATTACCAAACACTATAACCTTCTCGTAACCCTCGTTTAATGCTCTCATTATTGACATGTCTGTTCTTTTGTTTGGGTCTATTGAACCAATAACCCCAGCAACCTTTTCAACGCTTTTGTCTTTTGGTTTTTTGGTTAAATTTTCCTTTAAATTTGGGATAATTTCACATGTCCCATAATAGTTGGAATGGTATTTTCGTTGCTTTTCATTTAAAAATACAATTTTATCCCAGAATGGTTTTATATTTGAAACTTCAAAAACATCCTTCTCGTGACAATTTAATATAACATTTCTACATTGTGGTCTACTTTGTAACTGTAAAAAATGTACAATTAAAGAATCTGTGGTAGTTGGTTTAAAGTCCTTTAATAAACCAGATTTGCATTTATCTAAATGCCATTGATGTGGTCCATATAATATTGCCTCGTACCCAGCCTGGTTAAGGGCGTTAGTTAAATTTATAAATGCAAATGTTGACCCACCCATATTGCTCCAACCTGTTAATATTTTTATCACATTAAAACTTTTTGGTATTCTGTTATTGTATTATCAATTAACTTATCTGTTAATGGTAATGAAACAAGTGGTAATTCTGGGTATAACTTATACTTATTAATATGGTTTATTATATCTTGGTTATCCGCATGGACTAAATCAAAGTTAACATTAGACACCCTGTATAATTTATTTTTCTCAGAAGTAATAATACCATTTTGTGTGTTTAATTGCCACTTACCATCACCCATTTTATATCCAGGTGGCTCACCTAACTGATGAAATTTCACCCCCATTCTATTTAAAACTTTTAACCCACCTTCGTCTGGTTGCGCACAAACCGTAATGGTATATTTTTTTTGTTTCAAGTGCCTTATTAATTGGATAGATTCTGAAATATTAACACAAGTCAATAATATATTAAATCTTTCGTTACCATTAAAAACCCTATCTATCTTTACTGGTAAATTTTTTTCATACTTTTCAGAAAATATCTTTCTGTTTTCTTCCCACTCATCATTTGTTACACCAATTGACATATGATTTATCCGAACATTAGTATGAACACCAATCTTAACACCACTTAAATAATTCCTAAAGCAAAAATCAACGTCATAAAAATGAAATCCATTCACATCTAAATCAAAACCCTCTTTTAATCTATCCCTATGTACAGAAAAAAATACACCATCAACGGTAATAACTTCTTCTATATTACTACCCAAATCAGAACTATATGATGATAACCACGACTTACCATTGTGTGTGTGTTTTACCCTACCATACATCTTTTTCTTATCTTCCCACCATTTACCAGACTTAGCCATATATTTTGTTCCAGCGACCCCAAGTATACCATATTCTGGATTTTTATCAAATAACTTTTTAATCTTATTTGCAACTTGTTTTGTCTCAATAATTATATCATCATGACAAAAAACAATAATATTATATTTTGCTTCATCAAGTGCCTTCTGATAAAAATTTGTAAGACCTTCACCATTATTTATATATTCAATAACCTCAACATTTGGGTTTCCACACATCTTTTTTAAATGTTCAATATGCTCTGGCTTATGTTCTCTTGTACAATATACGACACTAATCATTTAGTAATTTTTTTATACTTTTCGTTATATATGTTAACCGCCTCATTATAAAATTTTATTTCTTCTGATAATAACTCTTTTAATTTCTCTTTCTCTTCGTCAGTAACAGTATTTTTTGATTGTGTGACATTAACCTTCTTGTATTGGGGGGTCCAACTATTCTTTTCACAACATAAATCAATAAACTCATTATATTTTTCAGTTAAACCAAATAAAAATTTATCATCTCTTAAATTTTTTAAACCATGTTTTAGTTTAACCTCATATGGTGCATCAATTGGTACACCAGAAACATAGTTAAGTTGGTAATGTTTTTTATCTTTATTTTCTTCCTTATAAAACCAATCAATAATATTTGTTTTATTCGTATCCCATCCTCTGTCTATTGAATACCTATACGCTGATATAGTTCTTGATATTGGTTCTCTTAAAACAGCAATATATTGATAATCTTTAGTCTTTAGATATCTATGTATACCATATGGAGTGTGTGCAGAAAATAAACCAAAATATTCGAAAATACGATGTCCGTTTGGTTCAGCCTCTATAAATTTACCTGGGTTCCTAATATCTAAATTTTCATGTGCTAAAAAGTGTAATGTTTCGTAACCCCAATAAGGTCTTTTAACATTAGATTCTAAAAATGTTCTAAAGCTTGTTCCAGCCGTTTTTCCAATATGTATGAATATATATTTCATTTGTAACTTTCCAACTCTTTAACCAAAGAAGACAATTCTTCCCTAAACCCCTTTATTGAATAACCATCTAAATACCCTTCGTGGATTAGTTCAATACTTAACCAATCTATCCTTTCTCTTATTTTTTTAACCCTATCTTCATCTTCATGGTTAACAACATAACTTCTAATGGCCTCACCCAAATCATAATCATTAGGATGTTTTTTAACCATGTCTTTTAAAAAATCAATAATTTCCATTTTTTTCTTTTAATTTTGATACTTCATCAACTAAGTCTGATATACTATCGCTATGATGTTTTAATTCTACATTAATATCATATATCCTACTATATAAGCCATGTATCCATGCACTAACAAAATATATTGTAGGGAAAAATACAATTACTAATATAACAAATAAAACTTCAGCCATAACTTATTATTTTAAACCAGTACTACCAAATCCACCAGAACCCCTATCCGTATTGTCTAATGTGTTAACTTTTTCAAATTCAATAAAATCTTTACCCATTACCGCACCAATAACCCCTTGCGCTATTCTCTCCCCATTTGATATTTCAAAACCTTGCTTACCATGATTAATCAATATTATCTTAACTTCACCAATATAATCACTATCTATCGTACCTGGAGAATTTAATACCGTAATACCATGCTTCGCAGCAAGTCCACTTCTTGGTCTAACCTGTATTTCAGTATTTTGTGGTAAACCAAAATATAACCCAGTTGGTATTATTTTAATATCACCACCCCGTAACCAAACTGGATTCTCCAAGTGAGCCCTAAAGTCAAACCCAGAAGAACCTTCTGTTTGGAATTCTGGGTCTGGATTGTTTGATTTATTAATCACTTTCACACCAACCTTTGAAGTATTAATCGGTTGTGCGGTATGATTGGTGTTCTTAAATTCATCATCAAAATCTTTAATACTATAGTCATTGTTACCATCCATAGCCTTAAAGAATTTCTCTCTTATTTCATCAATATTATAATTCATAGTATTTATTTTTCTTCAATTATTGCAGTCATATTTGATATTTTCAACAATGCCGCCAACTTTTCACCTTCATTAACCATTGGTTTGTGTGAAAAATCACTATTATAGTTATAAATTGCAAAAACCTCATCTTCTGTTAAATCTATATTAGACTTTAATGCATAGTATATTGAACGTTCAGCAACACTCATACTTAGATTATCTTCATTCCAAGTGTACATCTCACCTTTATTATCTCTATGCCATTTAGATTCTTGAGGTATAAACATATTAGATTTTCCAATCTGATGTATTAAACAAACCTTTATTAAAGATGCAACATCAACCCTCTTGGCCTCTGGTAATAAATTATTTATGGATACCGCATATTTTGTTGTGTTTAATATATGTTGTATTAACCCACCCTCATATGCATTATAGTATTTAGTACTACTAGTACATGGTGCCGATATAAATTCTTTACCAAGTAAATCACTTAGGGTGTCATTGATTATTTCATATTTTACCGCTGTATCATGAAATTTTTTAGCATTCTTTAAAATTTTATCCTGTGTAAGCATAACAAGTGTTATTTAGTTAATTAAAAATTATAATATAACAAAGATAATAATATTATTGTTGTTTAACAACCTTTTTTTCACTTATTTTATTATTTTTCAATAATCTTTTATAAAGATTTCGCCTATTAGCTGTTACAGCATTAATACTATATGTATCCACCACAGTTCCGTGAAGTCTCTTACTTAAATCCTCAATTATATCTGGATTCTTAATAAGTCTCTTAATATTCTTATACCAATCCTTCTTGTTTCTTTTAGTGTTAACCAATAAAGCATTACCACAATCATTTATACTTACACCAGACCCACCCTTTTGTGGTTTTAAAAATAAATGATTAAGGTCTATTTGATAAGGACCAAAATCTTGCGCAATTATAGCCTTTTTGTGAAATCCAGCTTCAATAACTTTTAATTGTGATTTAACCTTATTAAATATATTTTCTTCTAATGGTGCCAACGACACATCAAAAAGATTATAGTTAGTTGCGTATGTACTAATAGGTTTTGTCCAAACTCTTCTGTACGGTTCATTTGCAACATCATGATACTCATCTTTTGTGAAGGACAATAAATGCTTTTTATATCCCTCACTAATTGTTGTATAATTATTTGTGAAAATTTGTTCATATTTATACCAAACGCTTTCCAATGGTGTTATTGGTCTTCTTGTTTGTTTACCAGTGTTTTGGTCAATAATGGTTATTGTACCTCTGGTATCAAAGCCACATAAAACAAATTGAACCTTATCTAATAATTTATCTGATTTTAATCTACCAACAACACCAGATAATATCTTTAAATCCTCTAAATGGGAACTACCGCCAAGCCATCCAATTCTAACTCTTTCTGATGGTTCTGGATTTGGTGTGTATTGCTTTTCTCTTGGGTCAATAGCGTTAGGTAAAACAAAAACATTTTTATTATATTTACCTATTTCTTTAGCGAATATTGGGGTTGTTGTTATTACATTCTTAGATATTTTAATATTATTTAGTATTTTTTTATCCATCTCAGCTTGCTTTATTAATAAATAAGCTGGGTGGTGTTTACCTGGAGACCAATAATCATCCAAATCCATAACAGTCACAATACCTAATTTGTGAATTCTATCAAGGGTTTCTTTAAGCTTCTCAAATGGCCCCAATGTTCTATGATAATGAATAATATCATATTTCATTAACCATTTTTCATTATCTAATTGAGGTTGGTAATCAATATCTATATGAAACTCATCTGGATATTGTTCTTCTAGTACTATATGGGGTTTTGTTGAACGAAAAAATCCTACTCCAGTGCGGTCTGATGGTACTACTAAAACTTTAATTTTTTGCATATTTATTATATTTTTTAATAAATTAACCATAAAAAATATAATGTAAATAATAAAGGTCCAGAAATTATCTGAACCCTTAAAAAATATAAATGTTTTTATAAATTATCTTTTTGTTTTTATCTTACCTTCTTTTAGTAAAGTGCTTATTGTTTTTTTAATAACCCCTTCTGTTAAATTCTTACTATAATCAGTTGTTAAGTATTCTATCAACACATCCTTAATAAGTTCCCTTAAGTATTTTTCATTAATGGTGTTTGTCTTCTTATTGGTTGAGGTTTCATTCACTCTTTTTTTTCTTTTGGTGGGTTTGTTTTCAACCAAGTCTGAAACATCATCTAAACTAAATGTATGTGTTAACCCATTTGTTTGTTGTATGGGATTTTCCAACATAGCTTTTTTAACGGCATCGGGTAATTTAGAATTCATAATAGCTTCTTTTGTTATTTGTCTATTTTGTGTAGGTTGATTAATCGGTTGCTGTTGTTGTTGTTGCATTTCGGCTTCAGTAATATAATTGTCAGTATTTTCGGCATACTTATTAGTATTAGAATTTTTAGTATCGCCTTCAACTTTATTCATTATGGCTCTTGCGTTACCTAAAATACCCTTTAATTTATTTAAATCTACTGGTTTTGGTGTTTGATTCATTATTTTATTCGTTATCTTCTAAATCTACATTATTATTTTTACTGGCTTCTTTATTTTTTTTAGCTTCTTGACTATTCCATAATTTGATATATAAGTCTCCATTATATTTCCCATTAAGCATTTTTTGGTCATCTGGTGGTTTTCCAGAATACTTAACATAATCATCAAATTCATCAGCATCCCATTGTCTCAATTTGGTTGGCTCAATGTTAGTTATTTTAGACACTAATAGCGTTTTAAAGTTTTTCTTACTGTTATCATAGGCTGGGTCCCATATTCTAATAGCATCCTCATGTGTCCCACCAGCCAAATTCCCTCTACCAATTATGAAACAAAACTTTTTTTTGGTTGGCCCGTTTACCTCCTTTTGATACCAAATATTAACCCAGACATTAAATGGCCTACCATTACCACCAACACCACCCTTAATGGCAGCATTAATTTTATCAGATATTGATTCTAATATAAGACTTTTATATATATTGTAAAGCTTCATCAATTTATTTTAAGGTTTAAAATGATACTTGACCAACGTTACCAGATGTATCTGGTGCTGTGTAATTTTGTTGTGGTGTATACCCCCAAGTAGACCCATTATTAGCAAATGCTGCAAGCCTACCAGAACCACCTTCGTTTGGATTACCATTTATATCTAAATCACCACCACCATTATATGTGTCTAGAAAAATCCCAGTACCTTTACCGTATATTGGTGTTAAGTCATCCGATAATGCTCTTGTATGTGTTGCGCCATAATTATTTGCATCAGCCACATTATCATAATAATTAACAGCAATTAACTTATTTCTTGCTGCAATTGCAGCTTCTTCTAATTTATTACTCATGATTAAATTATTTTATTTTTATTGTTATCCATGTACTCTATTAAATATATCATATTTTTAATTTCTTTATTAAATGATTCATAATATTGTACCATATTATTTTCTAATTGTTTTGAAACTTTAGTATCACTATTTAACTTAGCTAAACCCCCAGGTTTTGCCACATTAGTATTCTTATTATCTTTAGTGTGTGTTTCTTTAAATGCATTCTTCCTACCATTTTTTCTTTGAACATCTTTATTGTGGTAACTTTTTTCTTTTTCCTTATTGTATGTTTTTTTAAGTTCTGTTAATGTTTCTTCTTCTTCTTTAGTTAAATATTCTTTATTTTCTAATCTAGATATTTTTGTTGTTAGATTATTACCACTAGTTTTTACACCTAACGGTTCATATTTTTTTGAGTCTATATCTTTATTAGGCATTTTATATTAATTTTTTTAATATATTCTTATGATTTTTACTTAATTCGCTCATATCAACATTTGTTAAGATATAATTCATAACAATCGCTAACTTTTCACCATCATGTAAACTTTTTATACTTTCTAAAAAACTTGTTGTTTTATCAATTACTGTTTCATCTTCAATTTCTTGAATGTCTGGTATTTTGTTTTGATTAAAATCAGAGTATTTATCTGTTGTAACCATACCATTGTTTGGATTCTTATTAACCAAATCTTCCATCATCTGTTTAACTCTTTGCTTTGCCATTTCAACGATATCCTCACTTTCATAAACACCACCAACACCATAAGGCATTCCACCAGGAAACCCATAATATGGTGCACTTGTGTTTCTTGTTTGTGCAATATATTTATTCAACGTTGGTGGCCCATCTTTAGAGAATTCTCTATTAGATGAATCATCCCCAGGTATTTTAGGGGTAAAGGATGTTACTTGACTTGTTGTTATCATTGGTGTATCACCACCTATTTCGCCACCAGAGGCATCATATAACTCATCAAGCTCTTCTGGGTTAAAATTTTCCTCAAATTGTTTTTTAGTATATTTCATAAATTTACTTTTTATATTTATAAATATAACAAAATATGGTAATATTTATATTAAAAGATAAAAACTATGCCTTTTAGGACTAAATTAGATTATTCAGATAATAGACAAATAAAACAAAGGGTTAGAACCAACACAACCCTTTCTGGTGCAACCGTTTTTGGTGTATCATTTAGTGCATTAACCACAGGTCCAGATTTATCAAATCAAACAACCACTGAAACCGTTGTCTCGGTATTAAGTACTTTTTCTGGTAATTCAGCAACAACAGTGTTCACTTGGTATGATAATAGAATGGAATTAGGTGCAAGTGAATTAAGCGCAATAACACCATCAAATAGTGGTATAACTCAAAATGTTGGACCAATTTATACTGCAAATACCACAACAGTTATTGATGGTAATTCTGTTACACTCACATATACTGGCGTTAGTTTTGATTTACAAGTTACAAATATGTTAGACTCTGGTGGTTCATACACTGGTACTGTTGAACATGATAGTGTTAGTTTTTTGTCGGCAACAACACTAGATTTTACTGGTAGAACAATATGGATTGATAATAAAGAAATAATAAGAACAAAAAAATTAATAGTTACAGAAAACCCACAAATTGGGTATGTGTTAACTTGTGTTGACTCTGAAGGTAATGTTGGATTTCAACCGATATCTGGAGGTACATTTACTGGTAATACTTCAGCAACCTGTATAAATGATTTATATATAACAAATCTTTATGGTTGTTCACCAATAACAATACATGATAATTTACAATATAACACTTCTTCAGCAACTGGTACATCATCAACAGCATTAGGATTTCAAACAACTGCTAGTGGTGATTATTCACATGCCCAAGGTAATAATACAAAAGCTAGTGGTGAAAATTCACATGCTGAAGGTCATAACACTATTGCCACAGGTACAACATCACATGCAGAAGGGTTTGAAACAATAGCTGGTGGGGAAAATTCACACGCAGAGGGAGATACAACAACCGCAAGTGGGACAAACTCACATAGTGAAGGTAATCAAACAACCGCAAGTGGGACAAACTCACATAGTGAAGGCAATCAAACAACCGCAAGTGGAACTAATACACATGCACAAGGAGATAGGACAATTGCTAGTCTTGATGCTGCACATGCTGAAGGTAAATTAACAACAGCGTCTGGTGCAGCATCACATGCCGAAGGTAGGGACACTAGGGCAACTGGGTCAGATTCACATGCTCAAGGTAATGCAACGATTGCAAGTGGTGCTTTTTCACATGCTGGTGGTAATTCTGTAGTGTCAAGTGGGCAGACATCATTTGTACATTTTATCGCAACTGGGGCCACATATGGTGCTTATGGTGACCAATCGGCAATATTAGGTGGTATGAATAATAATATAAATCCTGGGGCACATTCTTCAGCGATATTAGGTGGTATGGATAATGTGGTTGATACAGATATACAAAGAAGTATAGTATTAGGTGGTCAATCTATTACAGCAGTAACTAGTAATACTGTTTATGTCCCAGATTTGGTGATTGATGGTCTAATTAATGTTAATGATTTACAAACAAATGGTGAAGGGTTAATAATTGATGGTGCTTCCGATATTACACTTAAGAAAAATATAAATAACATTAATAATGCCCTAAACACAATATTAAAACTTAACCCAATTTCTTTTAAATGGAAAAAAGAAATAAAACTAAGAAAGGGTACCATATTTGGTTTAGTCGCACAAGAAGTTAAAAAAGTAATCCCAGAAATTGTTAGGAAAAGAGCAAAGGGTAAGGGGACATTAACAATAGAGTATAAAGAATTAATACCATGGATTATTGCCGCAATAAAAGAATTATCAAATAATTCAATAGCGTTAACAAAAAATAAGGAACTTATACTTGAAACACAAACAATTGCCGCTGAAGATAATAATATCGAACTTAATTTTAATGGTACAAAACAAACCGCTTTAAATGGTGGTATAACAATAATTAAGGGGATAGATGATAAAACTAATTCAGAGTTTATAATAAATTCTGATGGTGATTGGATTACAAATAATCATATAATACCTAAAGGGTTAATCATACCAACATTCACACCAACATCAACAAATGATAGTGAGGGTAAGTTAGGTGAAATAACCAGAGATGATAATTATATTTATATAAAAGGGAATAATGGTTGGGGTAGGTCACCACTAGAAACATTTTAATAATGGGTAATTTAAAGAATTTTAATTTTAATAAGATTGATGGATACCTAAGTAATTACAAATACTATGATTTTTACTTAGCGCAAGATGAACAAGTTTCATGTTGTATGTATGATGGTATTATTGTTTCTGGAGATTGTTTTGTGGTTCATTATGATTTTAATGAAGCTGGGATATATGCAAGTGGTGCAACCTCAGCAGACACAATATGTAGTCTTGTTACTTGGACTGGTGCAACAAACACTGGTTATACTCTTAATACATTTGGATTAACTGGTATCGATAATGGATATATTACATTCGATAAAACAACTGGTGATACGTCAAATGACGTATTGTTATCAGCAATTACTGGAACAACAATAGTTATACCTTCTGGTGACACAAGATTATGTATGACTAGAGTTACTGGTATGACCGAAAACTATGTCTACCCAATTGATATAATAAGTGGTAATACAACACTTGGTGATTATAGTAGACTTTGTGGTGGGTTTTATCAAGGTTATTATAAGTTAGATGGTTATAGTTATGAAGTGTTACCAATTAGAGTACCAAAGGCTTGGACAGCCGAATTTTGGCTTAATAAATCTGATACAGTATGTTCTGGTACAACTGGAACAACACTTAATGACACATACCCAAATAATAAAGGATTTTTCTTTTATATGGGTACAAGAGCAGAAAATAAATATTGGAATGTGTTTGAAGGATTAAATACTGGTTGTACAAGTGGTTGCACCTCAGATACTGGATGTACTGGAACTGTAACAACATTTTGTACAATACCCAAAGAAACACAAATATCAATTAGTGGTGATAGTGGTTATCCAATATCCCTTAGTCCACCCCCATTAGAAATAAGAAATATAGAAAATGAATTTCTAATATATGGTAGGGCTAGTAATAACCCTAAGTGTGGTAGTTGTGGTGGGGATATTAGTGGTTTTGGTAATAAAACTGTGTGCACGTATACTGGTGGTGGTATAACAATAACTGGACATACACAACAAATAACAAATACTCAAAACCCATTCCTTATATTTGGTAGGGCTAGTAATAATCCTAAATGTGGTAGTTGTGGTGGCGATATTAGTGGATTTGGTAATAAAACCGTGTGCACATTTACTGGTTTCACATCAGACTTATTAATACTTGATAAAGATGCTGATATTATTGATAATGCAATAGGGTTTAGAATTAAAGATGATGGCTCAATTGGGTATAGAGCGTTAAAATTAACTGGTTATTGTTCTGGTGATACTTATGTTACTGGTGTTACGGTAGAGGAACAGTATTCGGTAAGTGGTGTTGTAACTGATGACCAATGGACACATATTGGGATTAGATTTGTAATGCCAGAATATGATGAATGTCAACTTAAGTATGGTAAACAAAGGAAGGGTAGATTAATGTTTTATGTTAATTCAAAATTAAAGTTTGTTGCTGAAGAGGTTGATGAATTTATTGCGAGAAGACTTAATGAATATAAAGATAAACAATTGGGGGTGCCATTTAATTATAGTCTTGGTGGTGGCTCTCAAGGATTATTGGAATCAATGACATTTGATGGTCAAGACCCAGATGATTTGGGATTAATAATAGAACAAAATTTCGCTGGAACATTTATTGGTGATATTTCACAATTCAGATACTATATATGTGATTTGAATTGGTGTGACTTAACCAATAACTTTGAAGTAGAAAAAATAAGATACGGTATAAAAAATTAATACTAATGAATTTTCATATTAATAAAGGTGCTACATTACCAATGCTAGTTATGGAATTAATAAAAGATGGTAGATATTCTTTTAGAGAATTTCATGATATGTTACAAAATAGTAATATGTACTTCACCATGACAGATGTTGTGACTGGTGTTAAAAAAATAGGTAAAAAACCAGCAATTTGTATTCTTAAATCTGAATATAATGGTTGTGAAGATGAAGAATACTATATAGCATATAAGTTTACAGCAAAAAACACCGCAAAAGCTGGGACATATGTTGGTAAGTTTATTATTGAATTTCTTGATGGGTCTGGAACCCTTATAGTACCAATAAGAGAAGAGATTTTTATTCATATATTGGATGGTAGCATAAAAAAATAAATACATTTTCATTTAATTTTTGGCCAAAATTTCTTATCTTCGTAAAAATAAAATAAAATTATGGGAAAAGAAAAGGTTGGTTTTGATGTAATTGAAACATTTCTTGAAGGAAAGCACCCTAAGAGATATATTGTTGGTATTGAGGGTGCATACCATGAAAACTTCGTTTCATTGGTTATAAATGACCCAGAAAAGGGTAAAAGAATAGAAAAACATAAATATAAACCTTTCCTATGGCTTAAACATGAAGTCTCCGAAATAATTTATGGTGGTAAAAAATCTGCCATAAAATCTGCAATGAGAAACTTGGGTGTTAAGATTAAACCATTAAAAATATCTGATGATGATGGAAATACACCAGAAAGATTAGAAAATGGGTATAAATTTTTAGCGGAATGTACTGGAAGTTACACTAACCTAATCACATTTTTTAAAAATGGTGGTGTTGATATATTTAGTGAAAAATATAAAAAACTATTTGTTAAGTTTTCACCAAGTGAACAATTCTTAATGCAAACTGGTATGAGATTGTTCAAGGGTATGGATGATTATGATGATTTACATAGACTTCAGTTTGACCTTGAAACGGAAGGTCTTGAACCAGAAACAAATGCAATATTCCAAATAGGTATAAAGGATAATAGAGGATTTGAATATGTATTGGAAACCAAGGGAGACACCCCAAGCGATAAAAGAAACTCAGAAAGAAAAAATATAACCGATTTTTTTAAGATAATTAATGAAATATGTCCAGATGTTATTACCGCATATAATTCTGAAAATTTCGATTGGCCATTTATTAGGGTTAGATGTCAAATTTTAGGTATAGATATAAAAAATATAGCTAAGACACTAAAACATAATTATAATATTAGATGGAAAGATTCTTTACTTAAATTAGGTAGTGAAGTTGAAGCATATCAACAAACCCTAATGTGGGGTTATAATATCCTAGATATATCACATGCCGTTAGAAAGGCACAAGCCATAAATTCAAGCATTAAAAAATGGAATTTAAAATATATCACCCAGTTCTCTGGTGTGGCTAAAAAGAATAGAGTTTATGTCCCAGGTGAACTTATATATAAAACATGGTCAGATGCCTCTGATTTCGCATTTAATGACACGGATGGTAGTTGGTATAGAATAAGTGGAGAAAACCCATTAAAAGAGGGTTATTTAACCGTTAAAGGGGATTATATTGTTCAAAGATATCTATTGGATGACCTTTGGGAAACTGAACAAGTTGATGGAATATATAATCAAGCGGCATATTTGGTGGCAAAATTGCTCCCAACGTCTTATGCAAGAAGTTCAACCATGGGAACGGCAACCCAATGGAAATTAATAATGGCGGCTTGGTCATATGAAAATAACTTAGCAATACCAAACACCACAGAAAAAAGAAACTTTACGGGTGGGTTATCAAGACTCTTAGAGGTTGGTTTTGCTAAAAATGTTATAAAGCTTGACTTTGCCGCACTTTATCCAAAAACACAAATAACACATAAGATATTTCCAATTATTGATATATCTGGGGTAATGGAGGGATTATTAACATATATTGTTGATAAGCGTGATGAATTTAAATTCTTAACTGGTACACATAAAAAAGAATATAAAAAACTTATTGACCTCCTTGAAAAACACTTACATAAGTTAACTCAAGATAGAATAAATAAAGCAAATATAATGATATCAGAAGAAAAGAAAAAATCTTCTGATTATGATAAAAAACAATTACCACTTAAGATATTTGCAAATTCATTTTTTGGTGCATATGGTGCACCATATATATTTAATTGGGGAGATTCTGATTGTGCTGAAGAAACAACCTGTAGAGGTAGACAATACTTAAGATTAATGGTCAGACACTTTACAGAAAAATATGGATTTAGGGCACTTGTTATGGATACTGATGGTGCAAACTTTGCAATACCAGATAATATAAATTCTGTGACATATATTTGCAAAGCCACTCATTGGAAAACAAAAAAATATGAACCAGGGAGTGTTTTGGTTGGGGTAGAGGCTGTGTTGGCTGAATTTAATGAAAAATATATGCATGGTAGAATGGGGTTAGATGTTGATGATATTTGTGAATCAACCATTAATTTTGCAAGAAAGAACTATGCTAACTTAATTGATGGAAAAGTTAAGCTTGTTGGTAATTCCATTAAATCCAAGGCAATGCCAGTATATATTGAAGAATTCTTAGATAAGGGTGTTAGGTTATTATTAGATGGTAAGGGTTATGAATTTATTGAATGGTATTATAAGTATGTTTATGACATATATGATTATAAAATACCTGTCGCAAAAATAGCATCAAAATCTAAGGTAAAGATGCTCCCAGAAACATATAAAGATGTATATTGTAAACAAAAAAATAAAGTTGGGAATTATAAGGCTAGGCAAACCCATATGGAATTAATCTTAAAGACTGAATTAAATGTTAATTTGGGTGATGTTATATATTATGTTAATACTGGTACAGCCAAGTCACATAGTGATGTTAAAGCCATAAAAGATAAGGAAACGAAGGAAGTTGTTGAGATAAAATTTAATTGCAAATTAATCCCACAAGAACAATTGGATAAAAATCCAAACCTAACAAATGATGAATATAATGTTGCAAAATATCTTGATGCCTTTAATAAGAGAATAAAACCACTTTTGGTTTGTTTTGACCCCGAAATAAGAGATGAAATTATTATTAATGTTTATAAGGATAAGGAAACAAAACTTATTAAGTTGGCTGACAGAAGTGTATTCACAAAAAAACAATGCACCTTAATTGCTGGCAAGCCATTTAAACCAGAAGACCAAGACACTTATGAAGCACTTATGATAATGGAAGATAAGGAAATTAGATTCTGGGATTCTGTTAATAAGGTTCCAAATAATATTGAAGAAACCGAATGGGAAGAAATTAGACAAGATTGGAAAGAAAGAAGTTCTGAAAAAATACTTAGTGATGACTCAATTGCTTATATTCAAGAAGTTTCAGAACGTGATAGGTCTGGTGAATTTTAATATGTTATCAAATGAATATTCTAAGTTTCCCATAATAGTTAAAAATATATATCTGTATTTGGTAATAATTTTTTTATTCTTACCTTTTCTTCATCACTTATTGGGTTCTTAGATAAATCCAACTCCTCCAAATTTGTAAGATTTCCAATGTTATCTGGTAAACTTGTTAATTGGTTATAACGTAAATCCAACTCCTTCAAATTTGTAAGATTTCCAATGCTATCTGGTAAAGTTGTTAATTGGTTACCAGGTAAATACAACCTCTTCAAATTTGTAAGATTTCCAATGCTATCTGGTAAAGTTGTTAATTGGTTATAACGTAAATCCAACTCCTTCAAATTGGTTAGGTTTTCAATGCTATCTGGAATGCTTGTTAATTTGTTATAATTTAAATACAACCACTCTAAATTTGTAAGATTTCCAATCCAATTTGGTAAACTTGTTAATTGGTTTCTATCTAACTGCAAGTTCTCCAAATTTAATAAATAATTCATATAATCATCATATATTTTTTTATCATATTTTTTAAATAATTCTAATTCTTTATCCGAAAGTATTGTATCCTTAAACCCTGTTTTTTTAAGAGCGATAGCCCTTTTTCTTATATATGTCTTTGCCATGTTCTTATTTGATGAAATAAGATTAACTTGATGGTCGGTTAATTGTCTATCAGTATCAATATAAGATTTTAATATGTTATCAAATGAATATTCTAAGTTTCCCATAATGTTTAAAAGTCTATACTTGTATCTGGTAATAATTTTTTTATTCTTGCTTTTTCTTCATCACTTAGTTGGTTGTTCCACAAAATCAAAAACTTCAAATTTGAAAGATTTCCAATCCAATGTGGTAAAGTTGTTAATTTGTTATAACCTAAATCCAATATCTCCAATTTTGTAAGATTTACCATGCTATCTGGTAAAGTTGTTAATTGGTTATCACGTAAATCCAACCTGTCCAAATTTGAAAGATTTCCAATCCAATGTGGTAAAGTTATTAATTCGTTATAACTTAAATTTAACCCCTTCAAATTTGTAAGATTTCCAATAACCTTTGGTAAACTTGTTAACTTATTAGAATCTAAACCCAACTTATTCAAATTTTTAAGATTTCCAAACCAATCGGGTAAATTTTCTAATTTGTTATTATATAAATCCAACTTATTCAAATTTTTAAGATTACCAAACCAATCTGGTAAACTTGTTAACCGCTTACTGGTATAGCTAATGGAACTAAGATTTGATACATAATCTTTAAATAACTTACTATCACTAAAATATTCTTCTAATAAATCAAATTCATTAGTTCTTAAATCATCGTATATATTCTTATTAACAGCAATAATTCTTTTTCTAAGATATGTTTTAAGCATATCCCTATTTGATGCAATAATATTAATTTGGCGTTCTGGCAATAACATACCTATATCAATATAAGATTTTAATATGTTATCAAATGAATATTCTAAGTTTCCCATAATTAAAATTTTATATCTGTATTTGGTAATAATTTTGTTATTCTTTCAATTTCTTTTTTGTTTTTGTATGCATCATCAATTGTTATTGGGTTGCCTCGTAAATCCATCATCTCCAAATTTTTAAGGTTTCCAATACTATCTGGTAAACTTGTTAATTCGTTACCATATAAACTTAAAAATCTCAAATTGGTTAGCTTATCTATACCTTCTAAGCTAGTTAGTGTTAGTTCGTTATTAGATAAATCCAACCCCGACAAATTTTTAAGGTTGCTTATACCTTTTAAGGTGGTTAGTTTGTTCTTAGATAACCACAACCTCTCCAAATTGGTTAGGTTGGTCATACTTTTTGGTAAGGTTGTTAGATTGTTATTATCTAAATACAAACTCTTAAAATTTGGTATATAATTCATATAATCATCATATGATTTCTTATCATATTTTTTAAATAATTCCAGTTCCTTATCTAAAAATATAACCTCTATTCTCTTAACGACATCCATACTCTGTATTTTCTTAACGGCAATAGCCCTTTTTCTTATATATGTCTTTGCCATGTTCTTATTTGATGAAATAAGATTAACTTGATGGTCGGTTAATTGTCTACCAGTATCAATATAAGATTTTAATATGTTATCAAATGAATATTCTAAGTTTCCCATAATTATTTATTTTTCCATATATAATCAAACTGTTCATCACTTAATACGTGACCACGCATGATATATTTATAAATCTCTTCATTTGTTAAATCTTTAAACCAAGATAAATCAGTATTTCTACTTTTTAATTTTTCATGTTCAGCTTCTTCCTCTTTTGAAAATGGTATACTATCCATTTTGTTCACATCAATACCCATTTTCTTCAAATAGTTTTGATACCCCCTAACATCTGAACCAAATTCAGAAATATTTCCTGTTGTATTATTTGAATCAGTTAACTCAACATCTCCATCAGCTTTTATATCATATACAACCATATGCAATGGGTCATCCAAAATAACACTACCATCATCCTTTTTTTCAAATTTATTTTTATCAACAATAAAATAAAATGTTGAACCAGCAACCCTATATCCAGCATATGCATTACCTGGAAACCATTGACCTACACAAAAAGAATATTTTTTATCTGTTAATCCACCTTGTGTATATTGAATACATCTACCAACGTCTTCAGCTTGATAAACATCAATGCCATTGCTTGACATAATTGGTTCATATTTTGCTTCAAAATCAACCGAAACGGCTTGTTCCTTACCTTGTTTTGCTCTTCTTTGAGCTTCTACCGTTCCATGAATCTTTTCGGTGAATTTTAACCAATTTGTTGGTTGGTTATCCAATTTAACCCCATTCTTATCAACATATAGTTTTCCAATCTTTTCTTTAAATTCATTATAATCATTAAATTCCTTTTTAAGGACTTCTAAATCAATTTTATCCTTTAAATTAAAATGGGTTATGAAAGCTAAGTTTTGTTGGCTTTCGCTATTGTCAATATTTTTTAATTTATTTAATAATTCTTCATGGTTTCCTTCGTAACCATAATTTTTCATAAGTCTCAAGGCACCTTCTTCGGTTTTTCTTGATTCTAATAGTTGTGTGTACAATTCAAATAATTTCATATTTTATTTAATTAATTTCATAGTTTTGAACATTAATATGGCTCAAATCTATTATACTGTTATTACGATTTTTATTTAATAATTCTTTTACTCTTTTCTTTTCACCATCAGTCAGTGGGTTACCATCTAAATAAAACTTAACCAATTCTGTAAGATTTTTAATACTCTCTGGTAAACTTTTTAAGTTGTTACTTTCTATTTGAAAAACTCTCAATTTTGTAAGGTCTCCAATACTTTCTGGTAAAATTTCTAATTTGTTACCGTACAAATTAATAATCTCTAACTTTGTAAGTTTTCCAATGCTTTCTGGTAAACTTGTTAATTGGTTATAACTTAAGTTCAAATCTCTCAATTTTTTAAGGTTTCCAATGCTTTCTGGTAAACTTGTTAATCGATTAAAACTTAAATCCAAATACTCCAATTTTGTAAGATTTCCAATGTAATTTGGTAAACTTGTTAGGTTGGTATTGTCTAACCTAAGTCTTTTTTTAGTTAATAAATAATTAATATAATTATCATATGATTTTTTATCATATTTTTTTAATAATTCAAGTTCATTATCTGAAAATATAGCATTTCCATAAACACCTTCATTGGCCTTATTAACAGTGATAACCCTTTTTCTTATATATGTCTTTAGCATATTCTTATTTGAAGAAATAAGATTAACTTGATGGTTGGTTAATTGTCTACCAGTATCAATATAAGATTTTAATATGTTATCAAATGAATATTCTAAGTTTCCCATAATCAAAATTTTATATCTGTAAATGGTAATAATTTTTTTATTCTTTCCTTTTCTTCATAACTTATTGGGTTCATCCCTAAATACAAATTCTCCAAATTTTTAAGATTACCAATACTTTCGGGCAAACCAGTTAAGCTGTGAAGATAATCTAAACGAAGCCACTCCAAATTTGTAAGCTTTCCAATGCTTTCTGGTAAACTTGTTAGCTTTTTATTACCACTTAAATCTAATAATTTCAAATTTGTAAGGTTTTCAATCCAATCTGGTATGGTTATTAAGTCGTTAGCTACCAAACCAAACGACACCAAATTTGTAAGATTTCTAATGCTTTCTGGTAAACCTCTTAATAGGTTATAACTTAAATTCAACTCCTTCAAATTTGTAAGCTTTCCAATGCTTTCTGGTAAACTTGTTAAGTAATTATCACTTAAATCCAACTCCTCCAAATTTGATAAATAATTTATATAATCATCATATGATTTCTTATCATATTTTTTCAATAATTCCAATTCCTTATCTGAAATTGAAAACAATATCTTATCTTTCTTACTATCAGTTTTTTTAAGAGCGATAGCCCTTTTTCTTATATATGTCTTTACCATCTTCTTATTTGTGGATATAAGATTAACTTGATGGTCGGTTAATTGTACACCTGTATCAATATAAGATTTTAATATGTTATCAAATGAATATTCTAAGTTTCCCATAATTACTTAGGGTTTTTATTAAGTGATTCAATTATTCTCTTTTTAAGCAAGTCAATCGACTCATTTTTAGTTTTTTTATTATTAAAGCTTGGTCCTAATTTATTTATTGGTATTTTAATAGTTTTTGGTGATTTATCACCTTTAACATTAATTGTATATTTTCTTTTATCGTTAAATGTTATTTCGTTAAATTTCTTATCCAATTGTTCAATACTTATTTTTAATTTTGGTCCATTGGATGAAATTATTCTGTGAATCTGAACATCACCCAAATATTCACCTTGAATTATAGTATTTAATTCTGGATATTTTCTTTTTATTTTGCCAGCATTAATCCAATCATTTCTAATACCAATAACTTCGCAATCCCCACCAACCGTAGCACTTATAAAATCATCGTTATATTGTCCACCAGACCTACCGCATTCACATTTTCTCCATTTAGTATGTATGAGTCTTACAACATCATCACATGATTTACATATAATTAATTTCATAGTTTTAAAAATTTTTTTAATCTATCACCATATAATATATCAATAGGTTCTTGTTCTTGGAAAGAAAAATAATCCCCATCTTCAATAAAACCTGGTAACTTCTCTGCATCATAATAATCTGGTGAGACATCTATATTACCTTCTGAATCATAAATTTTCCAACCAACCTTTCTGAAAATTGTTTCATTATTTTCTACCACAACAAGAACCGCTTCATCAATATTGGGCGTACCACCAAAATGGGAGTACGACCAAGTATTTGGGTTGTCTGAAAAAAATAAAATTCCATCAAATCTATCATCTGGATTAGTATAGTCATCATCCATATAATACTCCCAGGCTTCTGTTGATTTTACCACATCCCCAAAGTCTGGTAATAAACCATATTTTTTTATATCCCCCAAGTTTTTTATATGTGTCCCATGATATAATTTTTGGGTGGTGGTCATTAACCCTTCTCTAATCAATTTTAGTATATAACTCTTCATTTGTATTATTTAACGTAGAACCCAAGTGGGCGAAATTTCAAGTGCTTATTTAAAAATTCAGCTTCAGTTGCTGCCCTTTCCATTTGTTTTGTTGATGAAAGTCTCTCTAATCTGGTATCTAATCGTTCTAGAATTGCTTTTCTTTCATCATTACCTTCACTAAGTAATGAATCGTAATCCATTGTTCTTTCTGCTTCTGGGGGACCCACAATGCCACCAAATTTACCTCTTGTTCTACCCAAGGCTCTTTTTGCCTCAGCAATGAATAACTGTCGTATTAGTGTCTTAGTTGGTTCATTAAATGTTGAGTAATCTAATTTAGCTAAAGGCACTTCATTTGGTAATTTTATAATATCTGGGTTGTCTTTTCTACATTCGTCTGCATTACCATTTGTATCGTAATAGTGATACCATACTTGACAACCATTTAAATTAACTGAACTTGGATTACCACCAACTCCATGCCCAAAGGTAAATTTAGAACCTGGTGTACTCAATAAGTGTAAAAGTCTTGTACCGTTTGGTCCAGCGGTAAGCTTATAAACCAACTCACTTCTAAGTAGTCTGTTTTTTAGGTTTAAATCAGATGCGGTTAATAAAATATCATATGCTGGTGATATATAATATCCACCGTTCCCACCAAAACCATATCCACCTCCAGCACCACTACCAAGTTGACCAAATCCACCACCAAATCCATAATCAATCCCACCATAATTAGCAAATAATGCCATTTGTGTCGTTGGGGGTGTAATCCATAATACTTCATTAACCTCTCTACCAGCTGGTATCTCATATACCTGTCTACCAGATTCAATGTCTATATAATCTTTTTTTAATTCCCATGGTCCTCTGGCTTGAAGACCAACTTGTTTTGAATATGCATATGTATATTGTGTCATAAAATCGAAGTCTCTAACACTTAACGCAAAGGCCATATCTGTTGTGTCAATATCCTTCCCTAATAACGATTGCCATTGATGTTCAATGAGCCATTCTTGTGTATATTGTGCATAATCTTCTATTGATATATCTAATAATACACATAACATATCATCGGTTAATTCAATTTGTCTCAATGGGGCACCCATTGAAACCCTAAATTGTTCAAACACTCTTTGTTTATCTTCGTTACTTACTGGCATAATATAAAGTTTTATTATAAATATTTGATTTATCGTAAAACTTTATATTATTTAACTAAAATAAATTATAATAAAAACTTCTTGGTTAGTTTATGTGCTTCAGTGATTGATGTGAAGCTAACATCTGGAGATAGAAGGGTGTTATTAACTAAAACGATAGGTACACTATCTGTTTTACCAATTTTCATTATTTTATTGGTTTCTTCTTGGTTTTCATCAAGGTCAATATCAACATAAACATAATCAATATTATCCTTATCAAATGTTTCCATTAATTGTTTACAAAATGGGCAACCATCAAAACCGTAAACTCTTATTCTATTCATAATTATCAATTATTTCATTAAGCATTATTTCCATTGCTTTTCGTATGGATTCATCATCATCTATTTGTTTAGTATTTATGATAGAATCAATGACAGATTGTTTCTTTTTAACAGTACTCCACATTATTGTTGACACACTATTATTAAATAATTGATAATAGACTGTCACATTGTTTTTTTGTCCTATTCTGTAGCTTCTATCTTCCGCTTGTTCATTATTACCAGGAACCCAACTAAATGAGTTAAATATGACATATGTGGCTTCTGTGAGGGTGATACCAACACCAGCTGACTTTATATTACCAATAAAGACCTTTATATTCTCATTTTCTTGGAAACTATCGACTGAACGTTGTTTTTCTTTATCACTCATTTCGCCATAATGAATAACACATTTATTACTAAAGTATTTATCAAATTCCATTAATTCATCAGTAAAGTTTGTGAATATTATAACCTTATTGCCTTGTTCAATGATATTTTCAGCCATGTCTATGGTTAATGGTATGGCCTCCATTGCAACAAACTTTCTTAATAGTCCAAGTTCAACCATATCTTTTGGTGGAATACCTCGTTTCTTTTGTTTTGCCCTCTCATCAAGATATTCTTCCCATAGATTTTCATAATTTTTTCTTTGTTTTTTATTTAAATTATGGTAAACTGGTGATATGTTTTTTTCTGGCATATCACCAATATCGGTCTTAAGTCTTCTTAGGTATAAATTCTTAGTTTTTAATGCAAGTTCGTCTAAGTTAGATGCACCATTTGTTAACCAAATTTTCTTCTTTCTACCATTTTTAAGTGTTGTTGTGATTTGTCTACCTTCACAATATCTTTGAACATAAAATTTCCAATTGTCAGCCAGTGGTGATTTTATCAACTTTAGTAAGTTATAAAAATCCATTGGTCTATTTGCTACTGGTGTTCCACTTAAAAGCCAAACTTTTTCAATACCATAACTTGTGCATATATCTTTCATTATGCTACCTCTTATGCTGTTTGGGTTTTTAAGATAGTGAGCCTCGTCTATTATACATAAGTCAAAGTTTGAGCTAACAATATGTTGATTATCCCAACATAAATCATCTTCTGAAAAGTTTTTACCTGGGATTTCATGAAAGTTTTTTAACAAATCATAGTTAATTATTGTAAATTTAGCTTGTTCCCATCTTTTTCCATCAATTATTTTTGTATCATAACATTGTAGGTAGTGTATTTCCCTTTCCCAATTTATCTTTACGGAGGCTGGACACACAATAAGAATCCTTTCTGCGCCAGATTCTAAAGCGGCAATAATACTCATAATAGTTTTCCCTAACCCCATATCGTCAGCCAATAAACAACCATTTCTTGATAGGAGAAACTTCACACCTTCTTTTTGGTGTTCATATAGTGTTCTTCCTATTGTACCATCACTTAGTTCAAAGGTGTCTAATTTCCTATATTTTTCAAAATCAACATCAACTTCTATTTCTTCATAATATGGGTCATCAAGTAGTTGTGTTTTTGGTATGAAATACATTTCACATTTTTCTTGGTTTCTTTTTAGTTTACCATAGACATGAAGAGCCTTATCCGTTTCACCAAGAACATATTCTATTAGGATTTTTGCTGGGACAAATGAAATGTTTTGACTTTTTTTAAACTCATTACCAAGATATTCAGTGATACCAACTATTTTATTTACATACTTTGGTTCAAAATTATGATTATTAAGTATGTAATTGGTTTGATTTTGAGTTAGTGTTATTTTTTTATTTTTAGTTAATCGATGCTTAAATTTTTTTATGTAGGGATTTTTACCCTCATAATTTTCAAGTATCTCTATAACACCCTTATCTTTTATATCATCCAAATTAATCAAATTATTAATAAATTAAAAAAAATATTATATAACAAATATACACATAAATTGACAAAAAATCAAGAATTCAACAACAATTTAAATATTCCAAATATTTATTAAAAAAATATTATGTCCAACAATCGTATACCAATAAATAGAATAAATAAATTTTTTTCTCAAGAAGATTTCCAGCTTGAGCAATCCATGGGCCGTGAATCCGTTGAGGGTGATGGGAACTTTGTTATTGTATTGTATAGGGTGGATAGAACAATGACATCATCTGATGATATTTATAATGAGGCTGGTAAGGATGATATTAGGTTTTTCCCACCAGTTGAGTTAAGAGTTGTTCCTATTCTTGCTGAGGCAGAAAATAAAACATATAACAGTGGACCTGGCTCACTTAGATACTTACAAGATGGTCAATTCACATTTGCTATTTATGAAGAGCAATTAAGTGAATTAGATGTTGATTTAAGTTATGGTGATTACGTAGGATATGCTGTTAGTGAAACAGATGTTAGGTATTATTCGGTAGTAAATGATGGGGTTAAAAATTACGATAATAAACATACGATAATGGGGTATAAGGGGGCATATAGGACAGTATTATGTGCCGCAGTAGATGAGAATGAGTTCCGTGGATATTAAAAAATATAATTATGGTTAACGAAGAAAAAAAAATAAAATATATAGAATATCAAAAAGCTTATCGTGAAAGGAATAAAGATAAGATGAAGGAATATCAGAAAAAATATCGTGAAGATAATTCTGAAATTAAAAAAGAAAAAGCTAAAGAATATTATTTAAATAATAAAGAAAAATTAACAACCAAACAAAACCAATATAGGTTAGATAACCTTGATAAGATAAAAGACTATAGAAAAGAAAATAAAGATAAAATTAATGAATATCAAAGAAAATATAGGTCAAATAATAAAGAGTTTTTCATGTGTAGAGATTTATTATCTAATACTTTTAATAGGATTGGTCTGAAAAAAGAAGGTAAAACAGTTGATTTACTTGGTTATTCGCCATTAGATTTAAAAAAACATCTTGAGTTTTTATTCACTGATGGTATGACATGGGATAACTATGGTGAATGGCACATTGACCACATAAAATCAGTATCATCATTTGATAAAAACACACCAGTTAATATTATTAATACTCTACGTAACTTACAACCACTTTGGGCAACAACTAGAGAAATTAATGGTGTTGTTTATGAAGGTAACTTAAATAAACAATAAAATATAATTATTATGGCACTCCCACACGGTTTTAGAAAAAATATAAAAATAATAAAGGATAAGGTTGGTTTTGAAAGAAGGCAAGAAATTCTTGATGATATTGATAAGAAAGGAACTTATCTACCTAGAGGTGTTATGTATGAAGATATGGACAAATCTTTTATTAAATTCGTTGAGGATGACTTAGAAATTGTAATAGATGGTGAAAAGGTACCAGTTATATTCTTAACACTTCAAAGATGGTCTGAATTTAGTAAAACATGGCAACATGCCGATAAATATAAGGATATAAAGATGCCCTTTATAACAATAGTTAGGCAACCAAATCCTCAAGTTGGTAAAAATCAAGCTGGGTTATTTAATATTCCAGGTCGAAGGACTTATACATATATGAAAGTACCAACATTTGATGGTGGGAGAAGAGGGGTTGACTTATATAAAATACCCCAACCAACATCTGTTGACATCACATATGAAGTTAGATTGTTCTGTAATAGAATGAGAGATTTAAATAGGATAAATGTGAAAATACAACACACATTTAATGCTATACAATACTATATAAGAGTGAATGGACACCCAATGCCTCTTTTATTAGAAAATATTGGTGATGAAAGTAATATAGATGATTTTGAAAATAGAAGGTTTTATGTGCAACCATTCGAAATAAGACTTCAAGGATATGTGTTGGATGAAGATAAGTTTGAAGTTATTCCAGCAATAAATAGGGCTTTGGTTATGAGTGAGATTACTGACACACCAATAGTACCAAAATTCAGTACAAGTATTAATAAATCCGAAGGTAGTGTATTTCATAATGTTATATTTAAACCACGTTCAGAACCAGATTTCACATTTGTTTCTGATTTTGATTTAAAATACACTGATATAATTAACATTGAAGGTGCGACAAATATATTATTAAAAGTTAATGGTGTTGAGAAATTGAATGGATTAACAATTGGTAGTAATATAATTATTAGTGCTGGGGATAGTATATATATTAAGGTAAGTAGAGATTTTTATACTGCCGCTAAGTTCACATTAATAGGAAAAATAATATGAGTTGTAAAAATAATACACCAAACGTAAATAAAACATTTATAATTGAACCACTATCTTTAACTGGTGGTACACCTGTATTAAGTGCATGTACTAGTATGTACACAAATTTAATTCAGAGTTGTAGTGGTGATACTACAATAACACTAGGTACTGGTCTCGTAACATTTAATAGTAATATTAATGGCATTCAATCAATTACGGCAACCACAATTGAAGCCACAACTTATTTATCTGGTGGAACAAATATACTTGATATAATAAATTCTAACGATACATTTGTAACTGGTGGAACATTTAGTGATATCGGTGATTCAATTAGTCTTGTTAGAAATGATGGTGCTAATATAATCATAACTGGTCTTACAAATTTTTACACTACTGGTGGTACGTATGATAATTCAACTGCTTTAATAACATTTAATAGGAATGACCAATTATCTGCATTTACGGTTGATTTATCAAGTATTGATGTTAATGATACTTTTGTAACTGGAACAACACTTTCTGGTAATATACTTACACTTGAAAGAAATGATGGTGTTGACTTAACTACAGATTTAACCCCCATTGTTTTTTCTGGTGGTGCTGGTAATTGTATTACAGATTTATATGTCACAAACATTTATGGTTGTTCACCAATAACAATAAAGGATAGTTTAATTATTAGTGGTGCAACAAACCTACAAGCTAGTTCTTTTTATAATTTAACTGTTAGTGGTTCTAACCCTAGTGAAATCACAAATGTTGCATATGTTACTGGGTATGTGCAAACCAATGAAATATATGCAACAGGTGGGACATATAATTCTAATATTTTAACAATTAACCGTAATGATGGTGGGTTATTTAATGTAACCATAACTGGGATTACCGATACTTTTGTTACAGCAGCAACACTTAATTCAACAACACTTGAACTTGATAGAAATGAAGGTTTATCAACACTAAGTGTTGATTTATTACCAGTTTTAAGTGGTAAGACCAACCTTTCTTTATTTAACACATACACTGGTAATACACAAATAATACTTGACACTAAGGTTGAAAGTGGTGCAAACTTGGGTGGTGCAAATGAAATATTTAGTGGAAAATCTGGCACAACACTAGTATTTAACACAATATCTGGTGGTTCAAATACAACAATCACTCAAGTTGGTAATGTACAAAAAATTGATGTTGCAGTGCCACCATCTGAAAATACATTTGTTACGGGTGGGACATATAACTCAAGTACAGATATTATAACATTTAATAATAATAGTGGTGGTACATTTAATGTAACTGGAATTACCGATACATTTGTTAGTGGTGTAACATTTAATAATGGTAATTACCAATTAACAACTTCCAGAAATGATTCAACAAATTTTGTTACCGACCTTTCTATTCTTTCTAGTGATGTTAAGGTAACGGGTGGTACATATAATATTAATACTGGGGTTGTGACATTTAGAAATAATAGTGGGGGGACATTTGACGTAACTGGTTTCACAAGTGGTATGACAGATAGTTATACTACTACAGCCAAAACAAGTGGAACATTAATACAATTTGATAATAACTTAAATGGACCTAATTTTTATAGTGTTGATTTAACACCAATAATTAGTGGTAAGACTGATGTCACATTATTTGATTCACACACTGGTAATACTAGTAATCCACATAATGTAACACTTACACAATTAAGTGGTGTATCAGAAACTTTATTTAACACATATACTGGTAATACACAAATAATACTTGACACTAAGGTTGAAAATGGTTTAAATGTTGGTGGGGCAAATGAAATATTCAGTGGAAAATCTGGAACAACACTTATATTTAGAACAATATCTGGTGGTTCAAATACAACAATCACTCAAGTTGGTGACATACAAAAAATTGATGTTGCAGTGCCACCATCTGAAAATACATTTGTAACAGGTGGAACGTATAATGATTCTACAAATACGCTTAGTCTTAATAGAAATGATGCAATTACAGTAGACATTACTGGTGTCACCGACAATTTTGTAGTTGCTGGTAGTTATAGTGATTCTACAGATACAATATCTCTTTTAAGGCAAGATGGTAGTTTTGTTAATATAACAGGAGTTACTGATACATTTACAACAGGATCTACATATGATAATGGAACTGCGTTAGCAACATTCACAAAAAATGATGGTACTACATATACATTAGATTTATCCACAATAGATGTTAATGATACATTTAGTACAGGATTCACTTACAATGACGCTAACACATTAACAATAAGTAGAAATGATGGTGTAGATTTAAGTACCTCTATTAATACAATGACAGGATTAACTGTTAATGGTACATTAGTAGTTGATACTCTTTCTGCTACAACATATACAGGATTAACATTAAATGATTTAGACGATGTAACAACAAATATTCCATCAACACCAGATAATTCATATCAGGGTGAGTTAGTTTATTTTGACGTAACATCCAACCAATGGGTTTCTGGTGAAGAATATGGTAATCTAGGTGAAGTTACAATATGGGGTAAAAAAGGAAGTGCTGGAACAATAGATAAAGGTTGTCCAGTTTATATTGTTGGATTTGACGATGATATACATGAGGTAGAATTAGCAAACGCCACAACCGCAACCACAATGCCAGTGATTGGATTTACTGCTGAAGATTTTGATAATGCTGGAGTTTATCCAATTATTACTTTTGGTAAAATAACTGGATTAGATACTTCAAGTGCAACAACGGTAGTTAATCCATTTGGTGAAACTTGGGAAGTTAATGATGTTCTTTATATGGCAAAGAGTGATGGTGGATTAACTAAATTCAGACCATCAGGAACAGATACACAAATACAAAGAATTGCTAAGGTATTAAAGGTTGGTACTACTGATGGACAATTATTTATATTTAATACCGCTAGAACCGCTGGTTTACCAAATTTAACAACAGATTACTTATGGGTTGGTAATGGTAATGATACACCACAAGAACTTATCAGAACCGATGTGGGTATAACTACCACAGGGTTTACATATAATAATAATAACACATTTACAATAACCGATGATAATGGTGGTTCACTTAGTTCTACTATTAATCAAATGAGTGGTTTAACTGTTAATGGTGATTTAGATGTTACAGGTGATACAACACTTGGTCCACTAACCGCGACTAGTGTCACATCTAATTCCGCAATAAACGTATTTAATGGACATATTAATATAAGAGATAATTCTTATTTCTTACAAGGTAGAACGGTTGCGGATGCAAACGTATCTCTAATAGGTGTGGATAACCAAGATAGGGTATTTGTTGGTAATGCAGGATATGATACATACATAGATAGTGATACTATTGTAGATGGTACATTATCAGCACAAACCGTATTCTTAACAACAACACCTACACTTAATAATTCAGCAACAGATATATTAGTAAGAAATAGTAGTACGGGTGAAGTAGAATATCGACCAGTTAGTGGAATCACTCCTAATACCGATACATTTGTAACAGGAACAACATTTGGTTCTAATCAAGCAACTGTCACTAGGAATGACGGTACTGATGTTTTATTATTAACTGGTGGTACAAAAGTAACACTATCTAACCCATCAACCAATCAAATTAAAATAGATGTGACACCAGAATTAAACATTGTCACAGTTTCTACTACAACATATACTGCAACTATAGATGATGAAATAATAGGTGTAGACACAAGTTCAAACGCGGTTACAATTACTTTACCAGATTCTTTATCTTCTGGAACATTAAGGTATGAAATAAAAGATATTGGTTTTAATTCTAGAAGTAATCCTATAACCATACAGGCGGTAGGTTCCGATTCTATTAGAACAACGTCATTAGTTTCTTCGTTTACATTGTCCGCAGACGGTGGTGCAGTTGTATTAATTAATACCGCAACAAGAGAATGGTGGCAAATGTAATGTTATACCATAATAAAAGAATAATAAATTAAGAAACATTGATATTTATTTAAAAATAGGATTAGAATGGCTTTTACACCAGATTTTATAGGAAATGTTTTATGGGTAGATAGTATGCATGGAAATGACAATACGGCTCAACCTGATAGACAAGAATACCCTTACTTAACAATCGCAGCAGCTTTAGCGGTAGCACCAACCACAGGTTCGACAGTGGTGGTTAGACCTGGTAATTACCCAGAAGAAGGTTTAGTAGTTAATGGTAACGTATCTTTAATAGGTGAAGGTGGTTGGCAAGTAACGACTATTGGTCCATCACCCGCTTCCGCCAGATTAGATATTATAGAACTAAAACAAAATGCCTATATTGAGGGTGTTAGTGTTAATGTTCCACAAGGTAGTTTTAATGGTATATTTGCTAGTAACTCCGCAGGTACCAATAGTGCATACAATGTAACTTTTTATGGTAATGGAACTACGGGTAGTACAGGTGTGGGTATGCTTAAAAGTGGTGGGGGAAAACTTATTGGTACAGGTATTAGAGTAGAAGGTGGTGGAATACAAGATTGTTTAAAGGTTGATTCAGGTGTTTTAGCTTTAGAAGGTATTCACGTACCACAATCTAGTGGTTCTATTGAGAATG